>Ga0209491_10000722_pt1 | contig 66388 bp, 30 predicted proteins | sample BON02_FD_187213 | JGI IMG/M metagenome (GOLD analysis project Ga0209491, IMG submission 187213) | Freshwater microbial communities from Lake Bonney liftoff mats and glacier meltwater in Antarctica - BON-02 (SPAdes) (version 2) | ecosystem: Environmental > Aquatic > Freshwater > Ice > Glacier... | reverse complement strand
ATTTCGAGCCTCGAAATTGATTTGCCTTGCACCGTGCCTTCTTTCGGGACTACAGAGTCGTTTATTTCGAGCCTCGAAATTGATTTGCCTTGCACCGTGCCTTCTTTCGGAACTACAGAGTCGTTTACCGTGAGCCTTGCCATTTATTTTGCGCCTCGAAATAAACCACGATGCAACAAAGACACGTTCGAGCAGGGGCTGGTGTGTATGCTGTGCGAGTTGTGCGCGCGCACATGCGCCACGCCCTATATAGGGGCGGGGGCGCGGGGTGCTGGTGTGCGAGATGCGCGACCTGCGCGCCTCGGGGAGCTGTGTGTCGTGCTGGGGGCGCACGAGCCACGTGCGGCTGGGCGAGTACATCCTGCAGCTGCAGGCGGCGCGCGCGGCGGGGGGTGCCTGGCAGACGCTGTTTCCGGCCGCGGTGGAACTCGAGATGAGCGAGAGCCTCGCCGCCGATGCACCGCACCACGTGCCCGTGGTCGCCACCGCGCAGCGGGACGACATGCTCGCGGCGTCTGTGCGCTGCGGTGTACGCATCGACGGGGTGCGCACGGACGTGCCGCGCGAGCACTGGCGCTGCTTCAGGGTCAGCGACGCGGGCATGAACTACGACCAGGCGCGGCAGATCAACCGTCCCAACGCCATCGCGAAGATTCACGAGGCGGCGGTCATGCGCGAGCACTGCTGGGTGCACGCAGACGAAGTCGCCAGGGCGCGGCAGATGCCCAACGGGGCTCTCCGCTGCCTGGCGTGCCGCGTGCCGTTTGACGCGCAGACTGTGGACTTGCTGCCGGCGGCCCCGCTCGAGCGCCTGATGCAGCACGTCCGTGCGCACGACGCAGCCGCGGCCGCGCGCGTGCTGCGCGGGCTCGATCCCGCGATGTTCGACGGCTGGCCGGAGGGCCTGTGGGCCCTCCTGTCCGAGGCCTCGGCTGGAATCAACATGCCCGCGATGGGGCTCCTCTGCAGACATTTCCCGCTGGCTCTGCAGTGGCCGGGGTACAGCCACGCGGTGTATGGTTACGCCAGCGACCCGGAGCTGCGTTCTGCGGATCTGCTGCGTCTGCTGGAGCAGGGGGGCTTGTGCATGCCGGGGGGCTTGGGGGCGCCAAATGTGCTCGGTTACATGATACGGAGCCACGTGGCCCAACCCGAGCGCCTGATCAAGAAGATGCGGATCGTCCTCGAGCACCACGCCGCGCTCGACCTCAATTTTGCGCACGTGCGGAACTGCGTCGACACGTACGCGGAATTGTCGCGCGACTTTGAGGACCGCGAATTCCTCGCCGGATTCAACCTGCTGCTAGAGTACGCCAACGTGGTGCGCACGGACCACGAGTTTCGAGGCTCCTGTCGGGACATCATGTACGACGACATGATCTCCGGCGCGGCGCTGCGGAACGACGTGCGGCTCTTGGCGTACCTGTACGAGACGCACGCGCTGGACATACACAAGGTGTATGAGCACAACGAAAACGCGTACTCGTTTACCTCGTCCTCGGCCGTTGTGAGGTACCTATGGGCCAAGGGGGTGGACCCGCACCTGATATCCACGGAAGGCGGCACGCCACTGACAGCGCTGCTGCGGCGGGTCTTGCAATCCACGGCGGAGATTCCCGTCCGCGACGTGTACGAGTGCGTGCACTTCTACTTTGTCCACGGCGAGCAGCTCACACTCTTGGACGGGACGGACGCTGCGATGACCAGGCAGATCTGCGAAGGGTTCCGGTTAAAAGACCCCGCAGTCGCGCTGCAGGCCTTCTACGAGAATCCACTGCATTTGGCAGAGCGTGTCGTCGACAAGTGGCACACGCACTACAAGATGCACCGCCTCGTGCAGTACGTGCACATGCACAAATGCATGCCGCTGTCGGAGGCGGACCAGACGCGCTTGCCGCTGTCCGCGGCGGACCCGACGCGCTTGCCGCTGTCGGCGGCGGACCCGACGCGCATGCCCGTGACGCTGCCGGTGGCGGACGAGCACGGCGTGCCTGTGCCGGGGGCGGGTCAGAAGCGCATGCCTGCGCCTCGCGCGGCGGCGCGCAAGTTCGCGCCCCTGGCGGCGCAGCACATTGTCGGGGCGCCGCGCGCGGTGCACAGGCTGCCCGCTCTGGTCCCGCGCGCGCGTGCGGGATGGCTGATGCCAAAGTGACGCAAAGTGGTGCCAAAGTGCCAACGCGGTGCCAGCGTGATGCGTGCGGGTACGGCAGTGCCAGAGGGTAGGGTGGTGTTGGTATGCACGGGCGCGCCCCGCGCGGCCCGCTGGTATATAAACACGACAGCGCGCGCGCGCGCGCGTTGCTGGTGCATGGCGAGGAGCACGGGCGCGCGCAAGCGCCTGCCGGTATTCCCGGGGTCCTGCGGCACGTGCTGGAACAATCCCAAAAATTGGCGGGACTACGTCAGCCCCTCGTTTTGCATACAAAACGACCCCGCCTCGCACCAGTTTCCGGACCGGAGTTTCGTGACGAAGGCACCAGACTGTTCCGTGGGCGTGTTGGGCATGTTCGGGCACTACGGGGGCGACATGCAAAGCCTCCGCGCCCGCATTCACGCCGAGAACCTGCACCGGCCCTGGTTCGCAAGGCTGTCCGTCACGAGTGACATTGTGACGACCATCTGCCTGGGGCTGGACCCTCGCGAGCGAATTTTGCAATTCGACAGCGGCGTCGAGGTCCGCTCGCGCAAGAATCTGGCAATACCTGCCATGCTGGGGCATGCGGGCACCACCGTCTCGTACACGGAGGCGGGGCACAACCACGTGAAAATGCACCACCTGACGGAGGGCCAAGTCCGGCTCGTGACCCGCGGCACCCCGGTGGTGTTTGTGCATACGCACTACCGCGCGACAAAACACCAAAAGTCGTGGCACACCGAATTAGACGATTGGTCGCTTGTCACCACGGAGAAATACGGGACAGCGATGGCGGACGGAGGGCTGGACGGGTTTTGCGTGGTGCGTGTGGCTCCGGCCAAGGCGGGGGACCAAGAGCGCTACGTGCGGATCCGCAACGCGGACCTGCGGCCCTCGGAAGCCGACGGTATGCTGTCCCCGAGCGATCCCGCGGCGTGGGCCCGCCTGGCGACTGTGCATGTGTTCGCGGAGACGCTCTCGTGCGTGTCGAGCTCGCGCCCGGGCCCGCGCGGCGGCCTCGCCGCAGCCCTGGCCGCGGCAGAGGCGCTGCTCGCGGAGGTCGACGCGGCGCCCGCGTTCACCTGCCCCATCCTCGGCGCCGTGTCGAAAACTATGCCGGAGTGGAGGGCCGACGACCGCACTCAGGACCAACAGGACGCGCTGATTCAGTTGATGATCAAGGACGACTTCGCGTACCTGCCGTACGAAAAGGCCTTTTGCGGCGCGGTTGTGTGCATTGATTTCTTCGCCCAGTTTTGGGACAGGTCGCCGGAAGATCCTGCGAAAATCCGCAAATTTGTGCCACGCGGGACGGTGGGCCGGATTTGCTCGTCCACGAATGACAAGTACACCTGCGTGAAATTCCAGGAGGACTTGGACGCCTCCGGCGCGTGCCATGCGCCCACATTCCGGTTCGTCGACACAGAGCAGTTGGAAAACGGCATGATGTCGCGGAGACTCGAGCACTGGTTCGAGTCGTCGGAGCACGAGGTGTGGTTCATCGTGCAGCAGGGCGAGATGGACAACTTGGACACGGAGTCCGAGGCCGAGTGCAGGGCGTTCCTCGAGGGCATGGCCGCGCTGTGCGACTTCGTGAGGGGCACGCACGCGCGGCGCATTGCATACCGCGGGGGCGTTTCGCGGCACGCCTTGGCGTGCGAAGGGCCTCGCGGCACCGGGCAGTTTTGTTTCAAGGTCGTCGGGGTGCACAACTTCCGGCGCGCGGAGGGCGACCACGAGCTCGCCCAGAACTTCGTGGCCTTTGCAGACACCCTCGCGCAGGTGCTCGGCGCGGCGGAGGTGCACAACGACTCGTACAGCACGCGCCGCATTGCACGCGCGCTCACGGTCCTCGAGGAGAGCAAGGGCCTGCTCGGCGAGTACTCCTCGGAGCTTGCCCTGGACCACCTCGCGCAGGGCCTGCGTCGGCTGTGCGGCTCGTGACCCGCGTGGCGTGCTTTTTTTGGGTGTAGCGGTGCTTTATTTGTGTGTTTTTTTTGCGCCATTTTTACACAGTCTCGAATAAACACACACAAAAAAACCCCGAGCGCAGCGCTCACGGCGCGCAGGCGAGGCGGTTGTCGTCGACAAAGACCGTGCGCACGTCGCGCGCGACAAACGCGAGCCAGTCGACAATGGTCGCGCGCTGCGGCGAGGCGTCAAAGGCCGCGCTGATCTGCGCGAGCGTGCTCTCGCCGGCGGCCGCGCAGAAGGCGCGCACCATGTGCCGCATCACGAGCCCGTGGTTCTTGACGGCCCACAGCGACTGCGCGCTCTGCAGCAGCGTGTGGTGCACGTAGATGCTGGGCTGCGAGGCGCGCGTGGACTGGATCTCGAAGCACGGGCGCCCGCGCTGCCCGGTCACGCAGCAGTTCTGCACCGAGTGCACGACGTGCCGGCGCGCGATCGGGACCGCGCCGTCGATCGTCTGGCACAGCACCGACATGCCGCCGCCCTTGCGCCGCGCGAGCATCTCGATGTGCGCCCCCCAGTACTCAAAGTACGCGTCGACCGCGCGCACGCCCGCGAGCATCTCCACCGCCCAGGCCTGCTCGGCCTCGGCCTGCGCGGCGACCCACGGCGAGTAGCCCTTGCTCGAGATCGCGTTGCGGCACGTGTTGTCGACAAACGCCTCGAGCGCCGCGCGCGCGGGGCACTCGGGCGCGCCCGCCGACATCTCGCGCGCGAGCGCTCGCGCGCGCGCGCGCGCCCGTGCCCGTGTTTCTAGTTTTTGCCGCCGGGTATAAGCGCGGGCACACGCGCGCGCGGGTATAAAGCGCGCGCGCTCGCCGCGCGCGCACGCATGGCCGCCCCCCCCGCGCTGAGCGCGCGCGCGCGGCGCTCGGCGCGGCGCGCGCTGGCCGCCGCGGGCCTCGTGTGCCTCGTGTGGGTCTTCCTCGTGCTCATGCACACGCACATGGTGTGCCCCTTCTGCCGCCGCGCGCCTGGCTAGCCCTGCGAGTACACGAGCATGACGCACGGGCGGCCCGCGGCGAGCTTGACGACGTCCGCAAACGACCCCGCCTGCGAGTCGTCGGGCGTGCGCCACTCGCCGGGCGCGCCCCACGCCACCCACGCGCGGTACGCTTCGTCGCCCGCCGCGGGGGCAAACACGGCGGCGGTGAGCTCGTGCGGCGCGGCGTCGGGCCCCGGCGGCACGCGCAGCGGCGCGGTGTCGAGCCGGCGCTCCGTGAGCACGAAGCCGAGCGTGCTGCGGTCGCACAGCACCAACACGCGCGGCAGCGAGGCGCGCATGAGCACCGCGGGCACCCTCGTGAAGCACTGGCTGCACTTCCTGTCGCGCTGCGTCCATGCGGACGGGGCCTCCCGAGCCGCGGCCCGGGCAATGTCCCGATCGCTTGCGTGCGAGGGGTCTGCGGTGGTGCCCGGCGGCATCGGGACGAGGCGCGGCTCCTCCACCGACAAGACGCTGTCCGCGCAGTCCGGGCACGTGTGCGTGTAGGTCGCGGTGTACTCGCAGAGCGCGCGCAGGCCGTCCTTGTGCGCGAGCGCCGCGACCAGCGCCTGCCAGTGCAGCGCGAGCGAGTGGGTGGGCAGCGTGGCGCCTGCGAGGCAGGCGCAGTCCAGCGCTTGCGTGCCGTCGCCGCGCAGGCTCTTGACGAGGGTGGCTGTGTGCATAAACGTCTGGAAGTGCGCGATGGCGCGCGCGTCCTTGACGTTCTCAAAGTGCCGGCCGCAAAACTCGGCGAGCGGCGGCGCCGAGGCCACGCACAGCAACAGCGCGCCCAGCGCGCGGTGTGCGCTCGGGTCCGCGAGCAGCGCGGCGGACGACAGCGCGGCGGGCGCGCGCGCGGCTGCGGCCGCCTCGCCGCTGTCGGCGGCCGCGCGCGCAAAAACGTTGTAGTACATCAGCACGCTAGTCTCGTGCCGGACCGTCGCCGCGTCCGCGTCCTGGTCCGGCGGCGTCGCAGGGTCTACGAAGTTGTCCGTGTGCAGCTCGCTCCAGGCGTTTGTGCCGTTCTTGTGCGTTTTCCACACTCGGATTTTGGTGGTGGTGCATATGCACGGGATGTTAAAGTGCTCGGGCTGCACGCGCGCTGCGCGCGCGTTCGGCGCTGCGGGCCGCGTGCGCGCGACGTGCAGCACGCACGCACAGAGCTCGTAGCACGCGCGCGCATAGCACAGGTCTCCGCGCGCGGGTGCTGGCGCGTTGAGCTCCGCGAAGGCGACGGCGGCATACACGACGAGGATGCGCGCGCGCCCGCCGCCAGGGGCGGCCGCGGCCAGGGTCTGCTGCAGGGTCTGCAGAGACACCGTGCCCGCGGCTCTTTCGTCGTGTCTGCAAAAGAGCGCGCGCATTTCCGGGGTCGCGGGCGACCAGCGCGCCGGGCTGTCGTCGTCCTGAAACGCCTGGTCCGAGCACAGCTTGTCCATAAAGACGCATGCCGAGGCCTCGTTGTCGGCCTCTGGGACGGAAGGCGGGGCTTCCACCCACGCCATATTCTGCACCAGCGACGGCTCCGCGGCATACATTTCGCGGTCGTCCAACGACGCGGCCACCTCCGAGTTTTTGAAAACCCAAGCCGCTTGCGTGACAGCGGAGATCCTCGATGCGGTCGATGCGCGGGCGACCGCGCGCGGCCGCGCCAGCCCGACGTAGCGGGCCACGGCCAAGGTCACGTCGGTCTTGCAGCGCGAGAGGTGCGCCGTGGCGTGGTTGGTCCGGGTCTCCTCGACCAGCGGGACGCGGTGCGCCTCGTTGAAGAGGTCGCAGTAGTCCACCATCGGTGGGCAGTACGCCAGACACAGCAGAACGGCGCAGCATGCGCGCAGGCTCTGCGTGTCGCTTAGGGACAGGTTCGTCGGCAGATTGACAAGCCCGGCCTGCAGGCTGTCGTGCACGCGCGCTTTGCGCGCGCGCTGCAGCAGCCGCGCGGCCGCGAGCTGCAGCGCCTTCCCGCTCAAGGCGTCGCCCGTTTCCTGCAGCAGCTTCGTCATCTCAGCATCGAGCTTTGTCTTGAGGGCGGCAGTCTTGGCCGTGCTCAGCATGAACTTGACCTGCTTGAGCTCAAACGCGGCGGCCTCGCGCTTCGTCTCCTCGGGCGTCGCGCGAGCGCAGTCTCTGCTCAGCGCGGGGTGCATGTTCAGGCGTATGTGCAGCACGCGGGCGCCGACCGCGGGCGTGTCGAGGGCGAGGTACACGCCCACCTTGAAGTGCACCGAGTACTCGCTGCCGCCGATCTCGTCGGGCGTCAGTGGCTCCCACGCGCCCATGGCGTCGGGGTACTGCGCGTGCGGCGCGCGCGCGCTCGTGACCACGGCGACGCCATAGTCGCACGCCAGGCGCTTGTGCGCAGCCTGCGGGTTCGCGCCGAGGCCGACGCTGATGTATTGCAGGGCAATGTGCGCGCGCCCACCCGTGTCCAGCGAGGCCGAGAACGCGCTCTCGGACTGCAGCTCGAGCGGCGGCGTCGAGCCGTCGCCGCGCAGCGACAGCGCATCGAGCAGCACCGCGGCCTCGAAGATACACGCAGACGCTGCCGTGCCCGCGCCGCGCAGCGACTCGAGCAACATGGCGCTCCGCGATGAGGAGGCGGGCGCGTATATACGTGCTCGTCGAACCCGACGCACTGCCGCCGACGCAGAGCCGCGGGGCAGACCTGCTGCTCGCAAAGCAAGGAGCGGGGCAACGCGGACAGCAGCGCACCGCGACGCGACAGACACGCACCGTGCGGGGGGCACACATGCAGCGTTGAGTCAATGCTGTGCGGCCTCGAGTCAATGCTTCGAGGAGTATACATGCAGCGTTTATTAAATGCTTTCAAGGCGTATACATGCAGCGTTGTTCAATGCTTCGCGGCGGCTGGCTGCGCGCACAGCGCGGCAGCGAGCGCGGTATGCAGGGCGTGCAGGTCGTCCGCCAGCAGCGGCGACTCTGCGTTATTTGCCGGCACGCTGCGCACGCCCGCCAGCTTGTAGGTCCAGAACTTGCGCAGTATGTCGTGCACCGGGGGCGCCGCCTCGCGGCCGGCGCACAGGTACAAGGTCGACATGCTGTCGCGGAAGCCGTGCAGGGCGTCCACCATGCCGTCCTGCGAGAGCGGCTCCTGCGCGCCGCACATTTCCCACGCCAGGTCCACGAGGTCCACGGGCGGGAGCAGCGTGGGCGGCGCCCAGAAGCGCAGGAAAATGGCAACGTACTCGACAATCTCGGGCGCCGCGCCGGGCGCCGCGCATTCGTGCTGCGAGCGCGCCATGAGCGCCACGAGGTCCAGCTCCGACGACGTGGGCGCGCGATTGCGCTCGTCGGGGCCCAAGTTGCACACGAGCGTCTCGTACACCAGCGTCTGGTACTGCGCAAACGCCCGCGTGTCGCCGACGGCTGTGCGCATGTGCATCGTGGCAAACCACACGCAGGCGTGGCTTATGCCGCGCAGCCGGACGTCGTTCGCCAGGCTCGGCGGCTCGGCGCTGCAGAATTCAACAAAGCGGTCGTACATCGCGATCGCGAGCACGCACACCCCCCGCCACGACGCCTCGTGCGCGCACAGCAGCAGCCCGAGGTCGCACGGCCGCTTGCGCGTCTTCGTGGCGTTTTCTGCGCGCGAGCACACGCGCAGCATCACGCCGATCGCGTGCTTGCGTGCAGCGACCTCGCCGTCGCGTGGCCAGCGCTGGCACTCGTACATGCCCTCCAAGTCGCGGCGCATGACCTCGGTCTGGCGCTGCACGAGCGAAGTGCGCGGTCGCGAGCACGCGTTGCGCGGCGCATGCGAGGCCGGGGGACGCGGCATTTCGTGTCGCCGCCAGCGCGTCTGTGTGCACTTCTAGCACGGGGGTCGCAAGCGGGCCCCAGAACTGGGGCATAGTTTTCGCAGCAGGACGTTTTTTTTGGCTGTTGCGACCCTTAGTTTGGGTTTTTTTTTCGATTTTTTTTGTGTTGCGACCCCCCCCCCCCCCCCCTTGTTTTTTTTTTTTTTTTTTTTGGGGCCCCCCCCCCCCCCCCCCCCGTTTGAATTTTGACTTCTCGTGCGACCCTACCTCGTTCCCGTGGGCTTGGGACTGTCGCACACGCATTGAGCGAGGCGAGAGGGGGGACGGGGGCGGGCGTGGTCTGTAATATGCAGCACGAACACAGCCACGGCAAGAAACGCGACTGTGATGCTGCCGGCTCTCGCATTGACAGCGTGCCGCTGCAGACTTCGCTGAAGATGTTTGCACAAGTCGGTGATGATAGCCTCTACAGTTATCTGGTCGATGTCGACCCAGAGCTAGACAAGACAATCTATGAAGACTTGTGTGCATTCGAAAAGTCTGGGGTCGTCATCCAGATGAACAACTACGAGCCGGGATCCCTCTATGAACTGTACGGAGGAGATGTCGCCCGTCCCGAAAGGCATGCCGCATGGGTTGACTTCTTCCATGCCATTGTCATTTGCAAAAATCCCGACAAGTCCCAATACATTATACTCAATCGCGAAAGCTTGCACAAGATCCAGGAAGCTCGTTGGTTTGTGTATTTCTGCTTACGGTGAAAGTGTGGCGCGCGCCGTGCAGGGACAACAGGAAGTTTGCGCGCCCCGTACCCACGCCGCTGCGGCGCGCAGCAGGAGCAATGCAATGCGCAAGAGGGCCCCGCAGCCGTGAGAGGGCCGAGGCCCGGGGGCGGGCTGTACTCCCGGAGGCAGGCATGGGTGAAGTCGTTTGCGTTTTGAGTAAAGTGCTCATACTGTTGTACCTTGAGCTCCTGCGTGCTGTCGACGCCTTACCTCGCCGCAAATAGCCGCATGTGTCTTTTTGCGCGTGTGCCCCAGACGCGTCTTGTGCGTGTGTCTAGGACTTGTCTCGCCTGTCGCATGGTTGCTGGACTGGGGCCGGCGCTACTGCGTCCACGTGATCTCCTGCGTCTGTCTCACAGTCTCCAGCAACTCGAGGAGGCACGCCTGCGCCTCGGGGCACTCTTGCTTGACGGGGTACGACTGCGGCGCCTGCGCGACAGGGTACTTGTGCGCGCTGGGGTAGTACTGTGCGTTGGGGGGCGCTGGCGCCTCGGCGTAATACCTCTGAGCGGGGTCAGGCGCCTGAGACAGGGGATAGTACAGCGCCGCGGGGACGGATTGCGTCGGGGGCTGTTGGTAGCACTCTGCGGCGCAGGACGTCTGCGCGGGCTGCGGGTAGTACTCGGAGGCGCAGGGCGCCTGCGCGGGCTGCGGGTAGTACTCGGAGGCGCAGGGCGCCTGCGCGGGCTGCGGGTAGTACTCGGAGGCGCAGGGCGCCTGCGCGGGCTGCGGGTAGTACTCGGAGGCGCAGGGCGCCTGCGCGGGCTGCGGGTAGTACTCGGAGGCGCAGGGCGCCTGCGCGGGCTGCGGGTAGTACTCGGAGGCGCAGGGCGCCTGCGCGGGCTGCGGGTAGTACTCTGCCGCGCGGGCCGCCTGCGCCGAGCGGTGGCACTCTGCAACACGGCCCGCGTGCGCGGGCTGGTAGCACTCCGCGTGCGCGGGCTGGTAGCACTCCGCGTGCGCGGGCTGGTAGCACTCCGCGTGCGCGGGCTGGTAGCACTCCGCGTGCGCGGGCTGGTAGCACTCCGCGTGCGCGGGCTGGTAGCACTCCGCGTGCGCGGGCTGCTTGCACTCCGCGTGCGCGGGCTGCTTGCACTCCGCGTGCGCGGGCTGGTAGCACTCCGCGACGGGGACCTCGTGCGCGGGCTGGTAGCACTCCGCGGCAGCGGCGGGCGTCGGCCGCGCGGCGGGCGCGCCGGGGTAGAAAGCGACGGGGTATTGTGCCTGCGGGGCGGGCGCCGAGGGCGTGAGCGTGCTGCATATGTGGCACAGATCGAGTATCTGCTCGGTATTGTCGCGCACGTCGCTGCAGGCGTCCTGCAGCCGCCCGCGGGTCTCCTGCTCTTCGCGGTACAGCCGGCCGAGCCCCTGCGCCATCTGGCTTCGGATTTCGCGGTGCTCGCGCTCGCACGGCTCACAGGTCCCGCGCCCCGCGGGCGCGTCGCGGGCGTCATTCCCGAAGCGCATCACCGTGAGCACATGCGGCTCGGCGCGCTCGCCGGTGCGGGGCACCGCGGGCTGGCTCAAGCCTCGTGCGGGGGGCCTGTCGGTGCGCGCAGGGGGTCTCCGCGGAAGGGCCCGGTCGGGCGGCCCTGAGCGCGCGCCAGGCGGCATGCTGCGGCCGCGCGCGGGGCGCCGATCTGCAGCGGGCCCCGGGTTTGCAGAGCGCCCCGCGCGGGGCTCCGCGCGCATCCCGGGCTGCATGTGCTCCGCGCGCATCCCGGGCTGCATGTGCTCCGCGCGCGTCCCGGGCTGCGTGTGCTCCGCGCGCGTCCCGGGCTGCGTGTGCTCGGGCTGCGTGTGCTCGGGCTGCGCCTGCCGCCATAGGAAGCCAGCGCGCGGGTCCCCCGCGCGCTGTTCTCGGCTCGGGGGCCGAGGCGGGTCGCAGACTGCGGGCTGCTGGTGCTGCCACATCGCAGGCTGCTGGTGCTGCCACAGCATCGCTGTGCGTGGGTCTGCGCCGGGGTGCGGGGCAGCGGCCTGCGGGTGCTGGATCCACGCGCGCCGCTGCGCAGCAGGCCACGCGTGCAGGCCCTGGTGGCGCGCCGTGTCAAAGGTCAGGTCGCCAAAGCAGTGGGGCTGCTGCGGGGAGTGCTGTGCGGGGGGCTCGTGGTGCCGCGCGCGCGCGTCTCGGCGATGCGGGTGTGCGGACTGGGTCCCGCCCATAATGCTTCTGGTCTGCGGAAGCGCTGTGTCTGCCCTTATATACCCTACAGGTGTGCGATGCTCGGCGCGCGGGCTCGTGCTTTGCGAAACTGTTGTGCCACACGGGACACCGCACGCCGCGGCCGTGTGCATCGGCGCGCACGTGGCGCGTGGGCTCCCGTGCGTTGTTTCTGCGCGTGCTTGTTTTCAATTTTTATTGCATCAAAACACCTCGCGCACACCCCCGCGCCCCGCGCCGTACGCATGCGGGCGGCATCCGCTGCTATCCGCCGCGCCTGTCGGGAAAGAACACGCGGAGCTCGTCGTGTAGCACGTTGACGCGCGCGAGCGCGCGGGGGCACGTGGCAGCGAGCGGCTCCATCCGGTTGAGCTCGCGGTGCGCGGCGCGGATGCGCCGGTACGGCCAGTTCGCAATGCCGAGCTGGCGGCAGGCTTTCTTGATCGACGTCGCGCAGACCCCCAGCGCGTGCGCTGTCGCGTGCAGCGGCTTGTCGTAGTGCGGCTGCAGAATGTCCGTCGTGAGCGTCACGGCGGTCTTGTCCTTGGACGAGCCGCGGCGGTCGCCGAGCGCGGCCTTGTCCCCGAGCCCCGCTCGGCGGCTGCTCGGCCGCGTGTAGAGCAGCACCGCCAGGGGCGGCGGTGCTACCCGCGGGGCCGGGCTGCCAGGACTCCCGATGTCGCACGCCCAGTTGTCTTCGACCTCCGGGAGCCTGTGCTCAAAGAGCCCGAGGCCTGGGGACGGCGGGCAGCGCGCGGGACTGTGCTGCTCGTTCGACATGTCGCTCCTGAGCGGGCGCTGTCTCGCCGCCCCGCGGTTCACGCGTTTTCGGGGGGCGGTGCGCGGCGCCCCCATCCCCGGGCCCGGGGCTGGCCGTCAGCGGCACGCGGCCGCGGCCCGCGCGAGGCAGGCGTCGTCGTGGTAGCTGCGGATTCGCACGGCCTGGCGCGCGTCGGGGCTGGAGTAGAACAGGTACTCCACGTACAGCAGCGGCATCAGCGACTTGCCGCCCTTGGTGGCGTCGGCGGCGACGCGCCGCAGGACCTGCTGCGCGCGCCGCGTGATGCGCTCCTTGAGCAGGGCCAGGCGCTCCGCCATCGGCGGGTCGAGCCGCTGGCCGCCGGCCACGAACGGGTCCGGGTTGAAGCGGAAAAGCAGTGTCGCGATGCCCCCGCTCGCGGAGACAATGTCGAGCAGGCGCACGAGCTCGCACGCCTCGCCGTACCGCGCGTGCTGCTGCTCGTCGACCTCCACCAGGACCTGGAAATACGTATAGTCCATGCGCAGGTCGACCCTGCGCCGGCAGCACGCGTGCTTCGAGAGCGGGTCCGACTTGTCGTGCACGGCCGGGGGGAACCCGCCGTCGCGCGCTAGAAAGTCCCGCACCACCAGCTCCGGGCGCCGCGCGGAGCACGCGGCGGCCCTGCGCGTGCACTTCGCACACAGCATGAGCCCGCTCCGCCTGTACGCGCCGACCAGGCGCGTCGTGAGGCACGCGCTGCACAGCAGCATGCGGCGCGGGCGCAGCCCCCGCCAGCGTATATACCGCCGCGACCCGAATTTGGCGGGGGATGCGGCCCCAATTACGCGGGGGATGCGGCCCGATTTCTGCGGCAATGCGACCCCAAATTCGCGGGCGATGCGACCCCCGATTCGCGGGCGATGCGACCCCGAATTCGCGGGCGACGCGACCCCGAATTCGCGGGCGCGGAGACTCGTGGAGACGCAAACGGCAGGGCGCGCCACGGACATGCTCAGCTCGCTGCCATGCGTCGGCGCGGCCCCGCCGCGGGCCCTCCGCGAGCACGTGCCCGCCTTCATGCAGCGCCTCGCCGCGGAGGTGGGCGTGGAGTGCTCGTGCGAGATGCTGCTGTGGGAAGACGCCGCGCGGGGCCTCGACCGCGGCACGCAGGGCGTGCTGGAGGTCTTTGCCGCGGCGGCCGTGAAGCGGGGGGCATGCGTCCCGGTGCGCGCAATCTGCTTTGCGGGCTGCCCCGGCGAGCACGACTACCCCGTCACCGACATCGAGCCGCTGTGTGCGATCGGCGTGGCCGTCGCGCTCGAGGCGGGGGCTCTGCGCATGCACGCGCGGGAGGCGTTCCAGACCGACGTCGGCGAGCACACGACGGCGCTGGCGCAGCAGCAGCTCGACCTGCCCTCGTTCGGCGACGCCGCGTGCGTGCTGTGCGAGGCGCCGTGCGCCCTCGACGCCACCGCGGGAGACCACGCGTGCGACTTTTGGGCCGTGGCAACCGCGGGCGTGCGGGGCGACACAGGGCGCCGCACGGTCCTTGTGCATGTGCGGGACGCGCTCTTTGCGCCTGCGCCGCACGGGCCCGCGCCGCGCGTGTGCGTGGCGGTCGCGACGCCGCTCTCGATGCTGCTGGGGATCGTGGCAGCGGTCGACCTCCTGGTGTTTGTGCTCGCGCCGCACAAGAGCAAGACGGTCTTCCCGTCGGCGTTTGCGGTGCCGCGCATGGAGGAGCTCCCCGTCAGCGTGGCCTCGCTGGAGCGGGTGCTGCAGCACTACCGCCCGATGCTCGCGGACGCGCCGCTGCAGTGCCAGGAGGGCCTCTTCGCGAGCATGGTCGCGTTCGCCGCCGCGGTCGCGCGCGGGGGGGGGGTCGTGCAGCGCGCGCGCGCGGGCGCGCTGGGGGTCGACGTTCCGCCGCTCGCGGCGTTTCGCGCGCAGCTGCACGCGCCGCCGCCGGGGGCTGCGGGGGGCGTGGAGGCGTTTGTGGCGGCGATGCGCCGCGGGAGGATTCGCATGCTCGCCACCGCGCGCCCAGACGGCAGCGCGCGCGCCTGCGCTGCGTCGCTCGAGCCGCTCATGTGCGCGCTCTACGCGCCTGCGCACGACGGCCTCGCGTCGCTCATCCGGCGAGGATTGTGCCAGGGCGTCTGCGTGCGGGGGGCGTGCAGTGTGCCCGCCAGCCAGCCGCGCATCACGTCGTTTGTGCGCTGGGGGGCTCACGAGGCATTTGCGACGGCCGCCGCCGATCCGCGCTCCCGCGAGGGCGCGCTCTTTGCGCTGCTGGGCGCGCTGCACGCGCGCTTCCCCGCGGCGCACGGCCGCTACTTTGCGCAGACGCTGTGCCTGACGCACGAGGACCTCGCGCGGGCCTCGGAGGACGAGCATGTGCTGCTGCGCCTGGGCTTCCTCGCGCACTACTGCGCAAGTGCCTGGCACGCACTCGCGCCCGACGCTGCGGAGGGGCCGTGCAGCGCCCTGCGTCTTGTGCCGCAGGACGCGCCGCCGGAAGCGGGCACGCTCTGGGGCGCGTGAGTGCTGGAGGGGCGCGGGAGCAGCGCAGGCGGGAAAAGGCGCGCGTGCGTCGGGACAAGTATTCATTTTCAATAAATTACCGCAGTTCTCTCGTGATTGTCCTCGTGTGTGTGTGGTGTAGGCCGCATTTTGTCATTTATGGAGCCCTGTGTCAGTCTCTCTCCTGGTGTGTGTGTGTGTGCATGTGTGTGTGGTCTCCTGGTATGCGGGTCTGTGGCGTGTGTGTTGGAGTGTGTGTGAGAATGTGTGGGTGCGTGTGTGTGTGTGTGTGTGTCTGTTAGTGTGTGTGTATGTGTCTGTTAGTGTGTGTGTATGTGTCTTTTAGTATGTGTGTGCGTGTCTGTTAGTGTGTGTGTGTGTGTGTGTGTGTGTGCGCGTGTGTGCAAGTGCGAGTGCGCGCGTGTGCGCGCGAGACACGCCAAAAACAAGAATGTCAGACACACGACGCGTGCCACGATGGGCAGGGTATATATAGTCGCGAGTACTGAGTTTGCACGGCCATGCAGGGCAGCTTCCGCGCCATGCTGGTGGCGGCGGTCTGCGCAGCGTGCGCCTGTGCCGACCAGGCGTGCCCGCGCGGGACGGCAGTGCAGGCGCCGGGGGGCTGGTGCCTGCCGTGCGCCGCGTCGCCGCCCTTCACCTGCATCCAGCAGATGCCCGACAGGGGCTACGCGCTGCACGCCGACGCCGCAGGCGCCGGGAGCCTCGCGCACTCCATCGCCGCGGTGCACCGCGCGGCGTCGGCGGCGGCGCCGCCGCTGCAAACACACGTCGTCATGGACATCCTGCTGTACCACGACCCGTGTGTGGACGCGTACCGGCTGTGCCCGAATTCCGGCGGCACCGCGCGCTTTGTCGTCGCGCGCGAGTGCGGGCGGGTCCCGCGGTCCCTGGCGGACTGTGCCGCGGCGACAAAGTGCGAGCCGGGCGGGCCCGGCGACGCGGAGCGCTTCCGCAGCGCCGACGGCCTGTGCGAGCCGTGCCCGCTGTTTTCGGCGGCGCTCCCGCCGGGCGCGCCCGCGCACTCGCTGTGGTTCAACGCGACGTGCACCTGCGACGCGGGCGCGCAGCGGGCGGGCGCGCGGGACGCGTGCGAGCTGTGCATGCTGAACAGCTACAAGAGCGCGCCGGGGCTCGCGGCGTGCACGCCGTGCCCGCCCAGGTCCGCCGCGCCCGTCGGCGCCACGGGGGGCGCGGACTGCGGGTCGTGCCCCAACGGCACCATGCGGTTCACGCGGCTGTACGAGGCCGTGACGACCAGCAACATCATTTGCCTCCCGTGCCCGCGCTCGCTCGCGGCCCTGCTCGGCTACCAGGCCAGCTCCTTTGTAAACGACGGGGTCTGGGCGCGCGACGGCGACAGACTCGCCGACTACGACGGGTCCGACGCCGCGTTCCTGGTCGCCTACGTGTTTGATGCGCAGGTGTGCGGCCCCGACGCCGCGCCCTTTGACGGCGGCCAGTACAGGCGCAACCTGCCGGACTTTGTCGGCACCTGGCAGCCGCTCGTCTTCCCGCGCGCGCCGTGCGCCGCGGGCGCGCAGCTTGCGCGCCCGCGGCTCGCCGCGGTGGACAGCGCGTACGCGCCGTGCCCTGCCGGCACCGCGGGCGCCGGGGGCGCGGCGTGCGAGTGCCTGCGCTTTGCCAACGTGAGCGGGTTCAGCACCACCAGCGTCGGCGTCTCCAGCATCGCCTTCACGCACCCGGGCACCCAGCTCGACACCTACGCGACAACGGGCCGCGCGGCCGCGCCCGAGCGCGGCGGCGAGCCGTACGTGTCGTGGCAGTACCCCTTCCGCCCGCCCGGCGCCGCCGCGGCCCCGGTCGCCTACGGCGACCACATCGAGCGCCCGCTGCTCGGCGGCGCGCGCGTGGTGCAGTGCTCGGGCGAGCCGAGCAGCGGGGGCATCGACATGCTCCTGGCGCTGTGGCGCGAGGGCGCGCTGCGCCTCCCGCTCGAGGACACGGAGGCCGCGCGCGAGTGCCGCATGGCGTGCCGCGCGGGGTTCTTCTACGACGAGCGCGCGTGCAAGCCGTGCGCGGCGGGCTCGTTCAAGGCCGCGCGCGACGCGCGCGCCAACTGCGCGGACGCCGCGTGCGCGTGCACCGCGTGTCCCGCGGGCTCGTTCCAGCCGGGCGCGGGGGCCGCGCGGTGCCTCGACTGCCCCATCGGGCACTTTTGCGAGGGCGGGGCGCATGTGCAGCCGTGCTTCCGCGCTGGGGCCCGTCCGGAGGCCGGGGCCGTGTGCCAGCCCGCCACGCACTTCCTGACGGCGTGCGCCCCGCAGCAGGGCAGGCGCAACTGTGAGCTGTGCGGCGCGGCGCTGCCGCCCGGCACCGCCGCGTGGGCCGCGGCGGGCAGCGCGCACTGCGAGCGCGAGTGCGGCGTGGGCGAGGTGTGGGACCGCGCGGCCCTCGTGTGCCGCGCGTGCGCGCCGGTGCCGTTCTCGCTCGGCGGCTGGGAGGCGGGCGCGCGCTGCGTGCCCGTGTGCGAGCCCGGCTTCCACCGGTCGGCGCCCGCGCCGGCCGGGCGCGACGGCCCGCAGTGCCTCGCGTGCGACGAGCACTTTGCGGTGGTGTGCGGGGGGCGCACGCTGTCCAGCCCCTTCTTCGTGGACCGTGCGGCGTGCGTCGGCGGCGCGAACACGCGCTGCGCGCCGTGCGCCGACGCGTGCGCCAGCGGGTTCCAGCAGCCGGGCGCGGTGGACCTGGCGAGCACCGCGCGCGCGCGCTGCACCTGCGAGTGCGTGCGCGAGCAGCTGCCGTTCTTTTCGCACGTCCGCGACGTCCCCACGAGCGCGCTGCTCCTCGGGCTCGGCTCCGCGCAGCTGCACGCCGCGCTGCGCGCGAGCGCCGCGCCGCAGTACGGCAACGCGTCGCGCGCGCCGGGCGCGTACTGCCTGCGCTGGCAGCGCTCGGCGGCGGCGCTGTGCGCGCAGGACGGGCCCGGGCGCAGCGCGTACCTCAAGTTCGAGCCCGCGTACGCGCTGCCCGGCGGCGTGTCGACGCCGGGGCGCCCGCGGGCGTGGCCGAGCGTGGTCTGTGCGCACCTCGAGGCCGAGTGCGGCGACAACGCGCCGGGCAAATTCGGCTCCGACATCTTCGAGTCGGCCTCAGGGGCGGCGGCGGCCTGCCACTGCCGCGCGGGCCTGCACGGCGAGTACGACGGCGTCGACGGCACGCTGCAGCGATGCCTCGTCTGCGCGGGCCTCGGCGAGACGTCGCGCACGGGCACCAACGCCTCGCGCGGCTGCGTGTGCGGCGCGGGCTGGGCGCGCGCGACCCCGCCCGCCGGCGACCGCCGCTGCGTGCCGTGCGCCGACGTCTCGCCCGCGAGCGCGGGGTTCTTCTGCCCCGGCGAGTGCAGCCGCGCGCAGGACCGCGCCCCCTTCTTCACGGCCGCGGACGAGCGCAGCGGCGTCTGCACCGAGGCCGGCGCGGAGCCCTGCCCGCCCGGGCGCGACGTGCGCGCGCTGCGCTTCGCGAGCGCGGCCAGCGACTGCCGGGTCTCTGCGGGGCTGTACCTCGCGCGCGGGGCCGCCGCCAGCGCGGCGGGGCAGCACTGCGAGGCCGACCCCGCGTACCGGCTCCCGGGCCTCACCACGTGGACCGACGACGGCGCCAACTGCTCGCGCGTGTGCGGCGCCGGCGCGCGGCCGCACCCCGCCGCGGGCGGCGGCTGCCGCTGCGCGGCGGACGCGGGCTTCCGCGTCGCGCCCTCCGGAGGGCGCTGCGAGTGCGCGCCGGGGCGCTTTGCCGCGGGCGCCGCGTGCGCGCTCTGCCCGGCGGACTTCTACTGCACCGGGGGCGCTGCCGCGCCGCTGCCCTGCCCGACGGACATGGCCTCAGCGGCCGGCGGCGCAAGCCTGCAGAACTGCTCGTGCTTCCCGGGGTACGCGTACGTGACGCAGGCCGCCGACGTCGACGCCAACTTCTGCGAGCAGTGCCGCGTCGAGCACTACTGCAACGCAAACTGCCGCGACACGAGCTTTGTCGACGCGAACGGGTACACCGGGATGTGCAAGTGCCAGAACAGCGAGACGCCGGCGCACTTTCCCGACGCCAGCGGGCGCGGGCTCATCTGCCGCAGCACGGGCCTGGCCGTGCCGTTGGTGTGCCCGCGCGGGCACGTGTACCTGTTCCCCCGGGTGTACGACTCGAGCGTCTTCAACAGCGCGCGCTGCAGCCGCGGGGCGGACCGCCTGCTCACCATCGACAGTTGGCAGCCCGAAGACCAGCGGGTCGCGGTCAACCTGCTGCTCACCGACGGGGCGTCCGGGGGCTTCCGGCAGTACGCGCCACGCTGGAACGCGGTGCTCGCCGGGGCCGACGCGCTGCTGCTGGCGCCGGAGCTGCAGGCCGTGCTGCGCCCGCTCTTCCGGGACTATGCGGTGGTGCTCGTGTCTGCGCTGCAGCTGCTGTGTCCGCGCGGCTCGGCGCTCGTGCTCACGCAGCCCGCGGAGGCGGCGCCGCCGCCGCCCGAGCTCGGCCCGCTCGACGGGCAGTTCCGCTGCGCCGCGCTCGAGCCGCCGCTGCAGGTGGTGCTGCGCGCGCGCGCGCTGCCCGCACAGAAGGCGCTCGGCGGCAGCGGCTTTGTCGACCCGGCGTCGCTGCCGACCGCCGACGAGCTGCGCGCGCCCGCCGCGCACCTTCCGTGGGCCGTGGCGGTCGACTGCAGCGAGCATGTGCACGGGCGCGTCACGCTCGGGGACAACGTGTCGTGCGTGGCGTGCCAGGCCAAGATGGGCCAGCGCATGCGCCTGCGCGTCGCCGCGCAGGGCTCCTGGGACACCGAGCGCGCCGGCTTCTTCAGCGAGTTTGTCTTTGTCGACGCCCCGACCCAGCTCTTCTGGCTCCTGCGCGCCGAGGACCGAGACGCCCCGGCCTTTGGCGCCGCTGCGGTGGTGTTTCTGCAGGTGAGCCCCCTGCCGCGTTGCGCCCGGCCCGCACGCCCCGCACGCCCCGCACGCCCCGCACGCCCCGCACGCCCAGACCCGCACACCCGCGCACCCGCAGACCCGCACACGCGCACCCGCAGACCCGCACCCGCGCACCCGCAGACCCGCACCCGCGCACCCGCAGACCCGCAGACCCCGCAGACCGCGCGCCACTGACTCTGCGGTGTGTGCAGGTCGACGCGCAGAGTGCCGCGGCGGCGCACACGCGCGTGTCGGTGCTGGCGCAGGGCCAGGCCGACGTCGGGGCGCGCGTGCATGTGCTGTTTGTGTTTGATTTTGTGCAGGCCGCGCGGCTCGCGCCTTTCTACGGCGCGGTGCAGCGCATCGTGTTTGCCCTCGCGGTGCCGCTGTGGCGCCTGAGCAGCCGGGCGCCCGGGCTGCTGCTCGGGGGGTGCCACGCAGCGCAGCCCGACGCGCTGCACGTGTACGTGCACAGCCTCGCGCTGAACCGCTCGTACCACTCGGTGGTGCGCTGCGCGCGCTGCTGCCCGCCTGCGCCGGGCATGATGCACGCCTTCCTGGACCTGGTGCAGGGCTCGCTGCACGTCGTCGCGGCGCCCGCCGAGGGCGAGGCGCACGTGCTGCTCACGGTCCCGCTCGACGACTGGGACGTCGAGGCGGCGACGGACAGCGCGCGCGCAACCTTTGTGCACGAGCTGTACCCCGGCCTGCCGGCCGGCGCGGCGTCCGGGGCCGCCGACGCCGCGCACGGCGTCGTGCTGCAGGCGCCCGCCGCGTCGCACGTCATCGTCGCGCTGGAGGCGCACCCGACGCGCGTGTTCCCCGTGCGCGCGGGCGGGGCCGCGCACGCGCAGCTGTTTGCGCTCTGGCAAGACCCCGGGCAGCGCCGGCAGGCGCAGCTCTGCCTGCACGTGGCGGCGGGCGTGCCCGGCGCGGGCAGCGCGCCGCTGGTGCTCGTCGACGTGCAGGCGATCAGCGGGGAGGTGCGCGAGCAGCTGCTGCGCGAGCACTTCCGCGCCGCGAGCATGGCCGCGGAGGGCTTTGAGCTGCTCGCGGACGGCTTTGCGCTGCTCAACGCGTGGGACTACGCGGCGACGCAGCTCGAGCAGGCGCTGCCGCCCACGCTGTACCTGGTGCTCGCGTGCTCGACGGCCGGGGCGGCCGACGCACGGCTCTTTGTGCACGTGCAGATCGACGTGCTCGGCGGGGCCGTCACGCTCGCGGTCTCGGTGCTCGGGGCGCACGCGCTGTCCGGACAGACGGGCGCGCCGCGCTTCGCGCTGGTGCTCGCGCCCCTGCGCCTGCACGCGGAGCACCGCAACGTGGTCGTCGCCGCGAGCCGGCTCGTCGAGGTGCACCGCGCGGGCGCGCTGCACACCGTCAAGGTCATGCACGTGCGCTGCGTCGCGTGCGGCGACGGCGACGGGCGCTCGTGGGTGCCCGGGGAGGACCGCTGCGAGTGCGGCGCGGGTTCGGTCGGGGTGTGCGTGCCGTGCGTCGACGCGTACGCGTGCAGCGTCGAGCGCTTCACCTTTGACCGCAGCACGATGCTCGACAGCGTCAACTGCTCGGTGCGCCCGCGCCCCGGCGCGGGGCGCCCCGCCACGTACTACGAGGTGTGCCTGCGCTGCCAGCAGCACGGCGGCGTCTTCTGCCCGGACGGGCGCTCTTTCGAGGCGTGCCCGGGGCCCGCGCGCCCGGTCGCGCGCCTCGCGGGGGCCGCGGGCCCGGGCGGCTGCGCGTGCGCGCACGGGGCCAAGTATGCCGGGCCCGGCCCGCGCGCCGCGGGAGCCTCGGGGGCGTACGCGTACAGCGAGTGCCTCGCCGAGCGCTGCGCCGAGGAGTGCGCGCCGTGCGGCACCCGCGAGCTGTGCAACGCGGCGCTCGCGCCGCACGTGCGCGTCGTCGCGTGCCCGCCGCACAGCGTGCGCCGCAGCAGCAGCGCTGCCGTCACGCGCTTCGAGTCCAACGTGACGCAGGCCTGCGAGTGCGAGCCGGGCTTTGTGCGCACGGGGACCGCGCTGGCCTACGAGACGGCGCCGTCGGCGCTGGACCCCAACGTGCACGCCGCGGAGTGGGACGCGCCGGACGAGGCGCTCTTCCGCACGACGCGCTTCCGCCTCGACGTCTCCGAGTGCGCGCCGTGCCCCGCGGGGCACTTCTGTGCGCAGGGGCTCGCGCGCGCATGCCACGAGCACAGCGTCTCCGCGCGCGGGCAGGCGGCATGCCTGTGCCTGCCCGGCTTCTACGCGTGGTCCGCCGCGGCGGGCTGCCGCCCCTGCCCCGCGGGGCACGTGTGCGCCGACGGGACGGCGACGCCGTGCGCGGGCGTGCCGGACAGGGGCCGGCGCGCGGGGCACCCCGAAGCGCACTGCCCGTGCACGGCGGGCCCCGCGCTGTACTACGACGCGGCGCGGGCGGCGTGTCTGCCGTGCCCCGCGGGCTTCTACTGCCCGCCGCCCAGTCCGCGCGCGCAGGCCGCCGACGCGCCCGCCGCGAACGAGCCCGTGCGCTGCCCGGCAGGCTCGCTGTCCGCGGAGCGCGCCGCGCACGTGAGCGCGTGCGTGTGCGCCGACCGCGGGCGGTACATGCGCGCGCCCGCCAGCGCGCCCGCGCGCTGCGAGCCCTGCGCCGCCGGGACCTTCTGCGCGCAGAATGCGCAGCTCCCGTGCCCGCCCGGCACGGACAGCCCCGCGGGCTCCGCGGGGCGGGGCGCCTGCCTGTGCGTCGCCGCGGGCACCGTGCTGGTCGGCGGCGAGTGCGTGTGCCGGGCGGGGTTCCGCGCGACGGCAGCGGGGTGCCTGGCGTGCCCGTACCCGAGCAGCGCGCGCGAGCTCGGCGCGCTCGCGTGCGGGGACTGCCGCGCCGGCTTCTGGCGCACCGGCGTGCTCGCGAACCGCTTCGTCGAGCGCTTCCTGCCGGCCGACGCCGACCACCCGCTCTCTGTGCAGCAGCGCGTCGTGGCGAGCGCGTACTTTGCCGAGCACGGGCCCGCGCTGCGCGACCCCGGCGGCGCCGGCGCGCCGGCGTGTCTGCTGTGCCCCCCCGGGTTTGTCTGCGCGGACGGCGCGGTCGCGCTCCCCGCGGCGCCGCCAGGCGCGGTCGCGAGCTTCCTCGCGCTGCCGGCGGGGGCTGCGAGCAGCGCGCGGTGGCTAGAGCGCTGCCCCGCGCGGCTGGACCCCGGGGCAGCGGGCCCCCGCAGGGGCGGGCGCGCGCTCGTGATGCTCGGGTCGTGCTTCCCCAGCACGGCGACGTGGCAGTGGTCGCGCGGCGCGCGCTCCGAGCAGGATGCCGTCGCGCGCGTGCTGAGCCGCATGCCGTTCCCCGCGGCCGTGCTCTTCAACGTGTCGCAGAACACGACGCTGCTCTCGCACATTGTCAACAAGCGCACGGACGGCGCGCAGACGGCGCGCCTCTACTGGGACACCGCGGCCGGCTTCGAGACGCACGAGCTGGCCAACGGGCTGGTGGCCCTGCTGATGAGCATCGACGTGCTCGCGCTCATGCGCGCCGGCGGCGAGGAGTTTGAGGGCTTCGAGGAGGGCCTGCACGCCGCGGTGCGCCACGAGGACCAGGGCACGGGCGCGGCGTTCGCCGCGGTGCTGCCCGCGCTGTGGGCGGTGCGCGTGGACCGCTTCCTGCGGGAGCACCGCCAGGGCGAGGCCGTCGCGGTGATGGCGGGCGTCGTGCGCAACACGGTCACGGAGTACGTGTGCGTGCGCGCGTGCGCGCTCGTCGCGGCCGCCATGCTCGCGCCCGCGCCGCCGCGCCTGCTCTTTCTGCTCGCGGAGGCCACGCTCGCGTCGCGCGAGCTCGCGCCGAGCCTGCACGCGCACGGCACGCTCAAGTACGCGCACACCGCCGTGTGCGCGCGCGAGGGCTGCCCGGCGCCGTACAGCGCGCTGCTGCTGAGCTCGTACACGTCGGACGGCCTCACCGACCGGCACGCGGCGCTCGGCGCGGCCGACAGCGCGCAGCTGCACGCCGAGGACGTGCTGCGGGCGTCGCTGCGCATGACCGGGACCGTCGACGTCACTGACGGCGTCGCGTGCCCCGCGCGCATGCGGACCGCCGCAGTCAACGTGCAGGCCCCGCTCCAGCAGCGGTACTGCGAGGCGTGCCCCGGCGGGCACTTTTACGACGCCGCGCGCGCGGCGTGCCGGCCGTGCACCAACAGCCCCACGTGCCTCGGCGAGGGGGCGCGCGGCCTGCTGCTGCAGAACTGCAGCTGGGGCGCGGACTTTCGGTGCGCCCCCCCGGGCCGCGTCGCGCCCGCGTGATCCGACGCAATCGAGTGTTGTGGTCGGCTTAGGCGTGTGCGCGCTGCGCGCCGCGGGGGGGGGGGGGGGGGGGGGGGGGGGCATTGCGCGCTGCGCAGGGGGTGCGGCCATTGCGACGCTCGTAGTCGCGCGCGGCGTGTGTGCCAGGGCCCGCCGGCGTATATAGGCGGCAGCGACGCGCAAGGCTCCGACAGGGCCGACGCCATGGCCGTGGTTGCATGCGGGGGCGATTTCTGGGTCGCCGTCACCGAGCGCGGGGGCCTGTTGGTGCAGGGCCGGAACATCGACGGGCAGCTCGGCATCGGCACCCAGATCGCCCAGGCGCACCCGTGCGTCCTGGGCGGGCGAGGGGAGGTCGAGGGCGACGAGGTGGCGGCGCTCGTCGGCGGCGTGCACGCCCTGACCCTGGCCGCCGCAGACGCGCCGGGAGCACAGGCCGCGCTGGCGCACCCCTTCGAGGACGCTGTCGCGATGGTGTCCGTCGGCGAAGATCACGCCGTGTGCGTGACAGACGGCGGCGCCGTGTGGGCGTGGGGCCAGAATGTCGGTGGCACGCTCGCGCAAGGCAACCTCGTGCTTCGCAGCACGTCCCCCCTCCGGTGGCCGGCGGCCCTGTGCAACGGCTCGCCCGCGCGGATGGTGGCGTGCGGAGACTACCACACGCTCGTGCTCACGCGGGCCGGCGAGGTGTGGGCCTGCGGGCGGGGGCGCTTCGGGCAGACGGGGAATGCGCAGCTGCCTCGGAACGTGTATGTCCCCGAGCGCGTGCAGGGCTTGCCGCGGGTGGCCCTGGTGGCCGCGGGCGACATTTTCTCCGGCGCGGTCGACGAGGACGGGCAGGTGTGGATGTGGGGCCACTGCTGGAACGGCCGGCTGGGGTACCTCCCGGCGCCGGCGAACGCGGTCACCGCGGCGGCGCCCACGAGCCTGGGCCTGGCGGCCTTTGCGGAGGCGGCGGTCGTGCTGCTCTCACTGCGCGGCAGCCGTGCCGCGGCGGTGACGGTGCACGGCGCGTTGTGGGTGTGGGGCCAAGACGCCTACGGCGGGTTGGGGCTCGGCGACAACGCCGCCCGAGGGATTCCAACCCTGGTGGCGGCAGGCGGCGCACCGGCGTGGGGCGGGTCGTCCGTGCACATGGTGGCCTGCGGCGTGCGCCATCAGCTCGTTCTCACCGCGGACGGCGGGGTGTGGACCTGCGGCGAGGGAATGGCAGGGTTGCTCGGGCTCGGCGACGTGCTCGACCGGTGGGTCCCGACGCGCATCGCCCCCGCCGCCTTTGGCGGCGCCAAGATTGTCAGTGTGGAGGCCGGGTCCTTTCGCTCTTTTGCCGTCACTGCAGAGGGCATCCTGTACTCCTGGGGCGCGGATAGCATGGATGCGGACACGCCGCTGCAGACCACGCCGGCGCCCGTCGCCGCGAGCCTCGCGCCAGGCGCTCGCATCGGGCGCAGCTGCCGGCTCCCGCGCCGCCACGCGCTCGCCTTCTGCACGGGGCGGCACGCGCGCCTGGGCGCCGCAGCGCCGCACCGCGCCGTCATGTCGGAGATGATGCACAGCGTGCTGGAACACACCACGCGCCTCGACGGGGACTATGCACACATGGGCGAGGGCCTGCTGCGCCTGCTCGCGGTGCGCGAGCGCCAGAACTGAGCGCGCGGCCGCAGCGCGCGGCAAGAGCGAGCCCTTGCGTGTGTTGTGCACAACTCAAACGGCCCGCGACTTGTCCGGGCCGGACAAGTGCCGTAATAAAAGCAACAATTCAAAAAATGCTTGCTTGCAAGCTTGGCACGTGCAAAACACAGGCAGGCGCGAGCCAGGTCGCGCAGCAGAGGATCAAATTTTATTGCCAGTTACAAGTTGGGAATTGGTCGTGGGCGGACACTGCCGTTCGGGGGGGGAGTGGGGCCTGCAGGCGACCGCGGATACAAACAGTGTATATAAACAGCGGGGGGGGGGGGGGGGGGGGCGCGTGCTGCAAGCGTGCAGGGTGCAAACGCATGGCCATCGTGGTGGGTGCGGGGTTTTGCGCCGCGCTGACTGAGCGCGGTGGGCTGTGGATGTTTGGCTGGAATAGCATGGGCCAGCTCGGGATCGGGGCGGAGTTTATTGACCAAGTCGCACCATTCCCCCCCACGCTGCTCGGGGGCGTCGGGTATGTGGGAGGTGACGACATCGAGGCACTGGTCGGCGGCGTGGAAGCGCTTGCCTTGGTCGGCGGCGTGGAAGCGCTTGCCTTGGTCGGCGGCGTGGAAGCGCTTGCCTTGGTCGGCGGGGCGGGGGCGCCTGCCTTGGTCGGCGGGGCGGGGGCGCCTGCCTTGGTCGGCGGGGCGGGGGCGCCTGCCTTGGTCGGCGGCGCGGGGCACGGCGGCGGGGCGCAGCCGGTGGCGGGGCACCCCTTTGCCCACGAGGCTGTGGTCATGGTCAGCGCGGGGCGGAGCCACACAGCCTGTCTCACGGACAGCGGGGCCGTGTGGGTGTGGGGTGTGAACATTGCAGGCGATCTGGGTCTGGGGGACGACAGAGACCGCGTCGCGCCCGTGCGTTGGGGCGCAGGGACGTGTGCCGGCGTGCCGGTGGCGATGGTGGCGTGCGGGAACAGGACCACGCTGGTGCTGACGCGCGACGGGGCGGTGTGGCAGTGCGGGCAAATGTACTTCACCAACGACGGCACCTTGGTGCCCGCGCTGGTCGCGGGCCTGCCGAGAGTATGCATGGTGAGCGCTGGCCAATTCCACCACATGGCGCTCGATGTCGACGGGTGTGTGTGGACGTGGGGCGGGAGTTTGATGGGCGCGCTGGGGACCTTGCAAGGCGCCCCCGGGGATCTTCGTGTTGACTTTACGCCGGGCAGGATCGCCCCCGAGGCGTTTGGCGGGTCGGCGGTGGTGTTTGTGGATGCCGGGGACGAAAGATCCGCGGCAGTGACGGAGGAGGGGGTTCTGTGGGTCTGGGGCACACAGCGCAACAACCACCACAACGAGCCCGATGGGGCCAATGTGATATTTGCGCTGCCAACGGTGATGCAGGGGGGCGCGCGCGCGCCGTGGGACGGCTCGCGGGTCCTGATGGTGAGCTATGGCGCAACGTATGCGCTGGTGCTCACGGAGGACGGGGCGGTGTGGAGCTGGGGCCGAGGCCGCCAGGGCAAGCTCGGCCACAACGACCTCCTGGACCGATGGACCCCGACGCGCATTCCGCAGGCCGCCTTCGGCGGGGCGGTCATGGTGCTGGTGGCGGCCGGGAACAGCGGGAGTCTGATCGGGGACGTGTCGATGGCGGTGTCCGAAGAGGGCATACTGTACACGTGGGGCCAGGGTGCCCTCGGACACCGCGGCGCGGCACCGGGGCCCTGTTTGGCGCCCTTCCCCGTCGCGGCGACCCTGCCCGCGGGCTCGCGGGTCGGGCGGGGCTGCCGCCTGCCGCGGCTCTCGGCCCTCGCATTCGGCATGGGCACGAGTACGCGCCTTGCCCGTACCGCGGGCGGCCAGCGCGGCGTCTACGAGGGCGCCCCGCGTGATGTCTTGCGCGCCATTGTGGAGGCGGCCGGCAGTGAGGGCGCTGGGCCGTACGCGCACATGCGCGAGGGCCAGCTGCGGCTCCTCGGCGTGCGCGCGAGGGTCACCTGAGCCGCGCCCCCGACGCAGGCCGCCGCCAGCATGCGCAGGTAGGCCGCTAGCAAACGTGCACTCCCGCGGCCGCGGACGGCACACTCCGCTGCATATTTGATAAACGACAGCGTATTGAATAAACGGCGGTTCACATGCGGGCCCGCGCGAGGAGCGCCCGCGGGGCGAAGCTCGCGCCCCTGGGAGCGCGCGAGCTGCGCCTGCGCGCGGCGCGTGCTTACACTCGAGTTTGCTTTTGCACGCCAGCACTATATATAACGGGCCGCGTTGTCGCGGGGGCACGGAGGGCGGCGCGCTGCATGGCGCTTTTCGACTCCGCGGTCGCGCAAGTGTGTGTCGTGAACGTGGGGGTGTACGTGGCGCTGCGGCTGCTGCGCGTGGTGGCCGCGGCCTCGTCGATGCTGCTGTGGTTCCTGCTGCCGGTGCGCAAGAACCGCAAGCAGGCCAAGGGCCTGCACGCCCTGCTGGCGGCGGTGGTCGACCTCGGCGTGGGGGTGGGCACGACCTTTGTGTCCTTTGCGTCGCAGGCGCTCGCGTCTGTCGTGTACTCGGTGTACGCGATCTACCCGCTGCTCATGCTGTGCATCGTGCTCGCGGTGCTGCACGACCAGTACGAGCCCTTCATGCGCATGCTCGTGCAGGCCTACAACCGCTTCGTGACCAACAACGCGATCGTGGTCTTTTTCCGGCACACGCTGTGGGTCGCGAAGCTCTCGTGGGAGCTGCTCGTCCCGCTGTACACGTACGCGGTGCACGTGGCGGCGGGGATGCAGACCGAGCTCCTCAGGGCGCTCTTCTTCCAGGACGAGACGCGCGCGGCGCTGTACTCGGTCTTTGCTGGGCTCGGCAGCGCCGTCGTGGGCCTCGCGTCCGCCGCGGCGGAGTGGGTGCAGCGCGACTACTTCGGCTGCCGCTACGCGGCGATCGCCGAGGCCATGACCGCGGACGGCGTGCACCCGTGCATGGCGTACGGGCCCGGCAAGTACCGCTCGCTCGCGCTCGGGGACACCGTGCGCGCGCTGCAGAGCGCGGGCGCGCAGGGCATGCTGCTCGTCGTGAACCTGTGCCCGGCCGTCACGTCGTTTTCGACGGCGCTCGTGTACCCGCTGTACGACGCGCGCATGCCCGCCATCGCCGAGAACGTGCTGAACCTCGGCATCGGCGCGCTGTGGACGGTGTGGGACGTGACGCACTCGCGCTGCCGCAACGCGCTCGCGCAGAAGCTGCCGAGCACGCTGTGCGTGCCCGACGTCGCGCCGCTCTTCCACTTTGCGCACCAGATCGCCATCGACGTCGGCGCGCTGCTCGACAACTGGGCCAACATCGTGCACGTCGTCGTCATGAAGTTCTTCATGACCCGCGACGACCGCGTGTGCGCGCTCGGGCGCTTCGACGTGCTCGCCGTCGCGGGCGACGGCGTGCTCGCGCCCGGCGCCGAGACGCGCCTGGTCGCGCTCACGGGGCTGCTGCTCGCCATGACCGACGGCGCCGCCGTCGTCTTCTCGAGCGCGCACGCGCAGGGCGAGCGCCAGCAGCGCGCCGCGGCGTTCCACCCGGCCGTCAACGTGCTGTACGGCCTCGCGCCCGTCGAGTACGGCAGCAGCGTGCAGCACGCCGACGCCGGCGGCGACACCACGACGGGGCTCATGGGCTGCACGTGCAACGACACCGCGGCGGCGGGCGTCGTGCTCGAGTGCCAGGTCGTGCTGTACGAGCGCGTCTACGACCCCGGGAGCGCCGCGCGCTACCGCCGGCGCATCCCCGTCGTCTTTGAGCGCGCGGGCGGCGCGCGCCTGCTGCGCTGCGCGGACCTGCGCATCTCGGTGCAGGCCGTGCGCTTCCCGCGGCAGCAGTACGACTTCATGCCGACGGGCTTCTACGGCGACCGCCCGAGCGCGGAGCGCCCGCCGCTCGTCGACTGCCTCGTGGACCCCGACAGGTGCAACGACGTCGACGCGCTTGTCGTCGTCACGCCGGTGTGCAGCGCCGACGGCTCCTCGCTCGGGTGCCTCGCGGCGCTGCGCGACAGCGCGTGCTTCCCGTACTGCGTCGGGCTGCACCAGCGGCGCGTCGGCAGCTTCCCGATCACGCTCTACAGCGAGCGCACGCTCTCGGCGGGCGTGTACATGACCAACATGGACTGCGCGCCCGAGCGCGCGTACGCGGCCTCGCCCGACACGGCCTTCGCGGCGAGCACCGCGGCGACGACCAGCGCGGACTGGCCCGGCGACAACACCGAGCGCACGCCCGCGGCGGGCACGCGCGACTGCGCGCCCTCGCCGGTGCACAACAGCCTGCTCGTGCCGGCGAGCGCGGCGTGGTGCCAGGGGCAGGACGGCGCGTGCCAGTGGCGGCACGTCGCGGACCGCCCGCGCGTCGTCGTGGACGAGCTGCAGCCCGCGGTCGTGGCGGGCGACGCGCTGCTCGTGCCCTTCTGCCACACGGGCGCCTCGGCGTCCGAGTGCGTGTGGACGACGACGGTGCTGCGCCTCACCGGGGACGTGCGCGGGCAGTACAGCCTGCGCCCGAGCGTGACGGGGGTGCCCTCGATGCGCGCGCAGCCCGAGGGCGGCGAGCTGCGCAGCGTGCTCTTCCTGCCGCGGCAGAGCATGGACTACCGCAAGTGGTACAGCCCCGCGGCGCAGACCGCGACGGGCTTCGCGTACGCGCTCAACCCCGACATCGCGCCGATCGAGTGCCTGCTCACGGGCGCGGGCTGCACGCAGCTCATCGCGCGCGCGCAGTACATGCGCCCGCGCGTCTTCCTCACGGACCCCGCGTTTGACTGCGCGGTCGGCACGAGCGTGCAGATGGCCTCGGGCGTCGCCGCGAAGCTGTGCAGCGGCAACCTCACGCGCGAGGTCGCGTTCGCGGGCGCGGACCGCTTCTGGACGTACGCGGACCCCGAGGCGCTCGCGCGCGACATCGCCGAGGGCGCGCAGCGCAACCTCTTCGTCGAGGACGTCGCGTACGTCGACGGCCTCAACGTCGCCGTCGCGGTGCGCCGCGGGCTGCTCGCGAACCTGCTGTACGAGGCCGGGCGCGGCCCGCTGCGCGGGCCGCGCAACGGCGGCACGGTGTACTACTTTGTCAACACGCGCACGCTCGCGGTGCGCCGCGACCGCGCGTGGCCGCAGCCCGTCGCGAGCACGCACGAGGCGACGTACGGGATGCTCTGCCCGAGCGACACGCTGGTCCCGCCGTTTGCGTCCGCGCTCGCGAGCCTCGCGGCGGTGTGGCTGAAGCTCGGCGAGCTCGTCGCCAACCAGTTTGTGCTCAACGTCGTCGGCGTGCTCGAGTCGATCGCCGCGAACCGCGCGCAGGACGAGCGCCTGTGCGTGCGCGGCGCGCAGGCGCACTACGCCTTCTACCCGTGCGCGCCGGGGCCGCTCTCGCTCGCGCCGGTGTACGCCGTCTTCCTCGGCTTCCACGCGCGCGTGCTCACGTGCACGCAGGCCTCGCTCGGCTACCTCTCGTACCTCACGCAGATCCCGCTCTCGGAGCACGAGTCCTCGCAGGGCGGCGCGTACGCGTTCGCGCCGACCAACGTGCGCTTCACCGCGGGCGTGCTGCGCGCGCTGCGCTCGTCGCTCGCCACGGGCGTCGGCGTCGTCGCGCAGACCGCCGCGACGTCCTTCTACGGCGCGGTCTTTGCGTACGAGCACATCGCGCTCCCGTACGTGCGCGCGCTCATCCAGCGCCGCTACGGCGGGAACCTGCGCGAGACGCTCGTCGCCGTCGCGTACACGCTCTCCAACACCGTGCACGACGCCGTCGCGAGCAACGCGCTCGACGACACGCTGATGCTCCCCGCGGAGCAGTCCTGCCTCTCGCTCGCGATGCTCACCGGCGACAGCACGCGCCCGATCGGCGTCGCGGTGCAACACAGCTGCCTCGCGCTCTTCGAGGGCGCCAAGGGCGCGCTGCGCCTCGGCCCGGCGATCGTCACGCTCTCGTCGATCACGACGTGCGTGTGCGCGCAGGAGATGCCGCTGCTCGGGTGGGCCGGCGTCGTCAACGCCGACGGGCTCTGCGCGCACATGATCCCCTCGGGGCTGCGCGCGCAGTACCAGCGCGCGTTCGCGCGCGCGCGCAGCGCCAACCCCGCGGACTCGCGCGCGTACCACGAGGAGCTGTGCGCCGAGCTCGTGGACCGCATGGGCAGCGTCGTCGCGGAGATCCCCGCGCCGATGTTCCGGCGCCTGGGGCTCGCGGCCGCCGCGACGGCGGGCATCCCGCAGCAGCTCGCCGCGCTGCTCAACATCCCGGGCATGCAGGGCTGGTCGTGCGGCTCCTACACCTCGGACATTGGCGTCGTCGCCATCGTGCCGCAGCCGGTGCGCGCGTACGCCAAGTGTGCGTACACGCGCACCTGCCGCGCGCAGTGCGCGGAGAGCATCGACTGGTTCGCGGCGGAGCTCGCGAACAGCCACGTGACGACCAAGCCCGCCGCGGCGGGCAGCGTGCGCTTCGAGCTCGCGGTGCCCCCGGCCGCCGGCCCGCTCTTCCGCCCGCTGCTCGTGCAGGACTACGGCGCGCGCGCCAACGGCTGCCGGCGCTGGGTCGCCGTGCTCGCCGAGGAGCTCGAGGGCGCGGGGGGGCACTCGATGCGCTTCCTGTGCCAGTCCGCGGCGGACCCCGCGCTCTTTGAGTACGTGCCCTCGGCGGCGGCGGCGCTGCCGATGCTCGCCGCGGAGGGCTTCGAGTTCGGCCGCGGCGAGGCCGCCCGCACCGTGTACGAGATGTGGCTGCTCCCGCCGCCGGAGGCCAGCCCGCGCACGGCCGCGGTCCTGCTCCTCGCCGCGCGCTTCGACGACGCGCAGGACGGGCTCTACGAGGTCGTCGTGCTCGACGACCAGACCGCCAGCGCGCGCTGGGTCGCGCGCGCGCACGAGTTCGTGCACCCCTACAGCCCGTGCCCGCAGGTGCGCCAGAGCATCGCCGAGTTCGTGCTGGCGCGCGCCGACGCCCCCGGCGCCGCCGTCGCGGACCTCGTGCTCGGCGACAGCAGCGCGGACGCGCCGCTGCGCTTCCACAAGCTGCTCGTCGTGCCGCGCGCCGCGGCGCAGGGCTACGTCGCGTACGCGCTGCTGCGCGGGCAGGTCGGGCTGCGCGCGCGCGCGGCGCTGCTCTCCTTCCGCGTCGTGCTCGCGCTCACGCGCGAGCGGCCCGGCGCGGACGGCGGCGCGCTGCAGTGCTCCGCGAGCGTGTTCTCGGCGCGCGCCGACTCCCTCGCGCAGTTCCTGCAGATCGGCATGCGCGACCGCGCCATGTTCTCGAGCGCCGCGCCGCACCTGCTCTCGTTCGGCGCGCGCAGCGCGCTCGAGTACGACGCGGTCTTCCACGCGGTGCTCGTGTCGTACGACCACGAGCGCCGGGTCGACACGCTGCTGCTCTCGGCGAACCGCACGGTGGCGTGCGGCGACGCCGCGGGCATGGCCGCGCTGATGCGGCTGAGCGCGAACCGCCGCCGCGCCTACATCGAAGGCCGCGCCGGCGGCACCGAGCAGGAGCACGCGGGGACGCTGCTCGCGCTCCCGCAGCAGGCCGCCGCGGCCTTTTCGCTGCTGGCGTCCTCGTCGCAGCGGCTCTCGGACACCGGGGGCTGGCTCCCGCAGATGATGCTCGACGCGAGCTCGCCGGCGGCCGCGCGCGCGCTGCAGGGCGCGCAGCCCCCCGCGGCCGCGGCCGCCGGCGGCCTCACCGCCCGGCGGCACCTCGCGCCGACGGAGGACTTTGACGCCTCGGTGCGGCGCGTGTGCGACTACATGGACTGCGCGGGCTGCGCGAGCCTCGAGCTGCAGCGCAGCTGCTACCAGGCGCAGCGCTGCGCGCTCACGAACTGCGTCGGCACCGTCGTCAACGTCAACAACGTCATGTGCGTCGTCGGCGGGCTCGCGATGAAGGTGCAGGCCTTCAACGCCTTCGAGGCGCAGGAGGCGTGGCTGCTGGGCGTCGAGCTGCTCATGGGCGTGCTGCGCAAGTGGACGCTCGGGCAGACGCGCAGCGGCGACGCCCCCGTGAACATCATGGGCCTCTCGAGCCTGCTCGTCACGCGCACGTGCGGGCTCAAGGACGTCGTCGCGCACCTCGCGGCGCTGCTCCCGACGCTCTACTACACGCTCTACGTGGGCATGCTCGGCGGCGACGCGAGCCGCGCGCCGACCAGCGCGTTCGAGCAGCAGTTCGTCGTCGTGCGCGAGGGCATCACGCCGCTGCTCAAGCTGCAGACCACCGAGATCGTCACGGCGTCGACCGCGCTCATCTTCCAGTTCATGCTCGTCGTCGTGAACCTGCGCTGGAACCTCGTGCGCGTGGCGCTGTGCGTCGTCGACGAGTTCGCGTCGCTCACCAGCGGGCAGATCAACATCGTCGTCAACTCCATCGGCGAGGACCGCGGCTTCTGCCTCGGCGACAAGGACGACGGCGCCGCGGACGCGCTCGCCGAGTCCGACAACGAGATGCTGCAGCGCGTCATCCTGCAGGGCGCGCTCTCGCCGCAGTCGCAGTACGCGACCATCTCGTCGTCGGCCTCGCTCGACACCGTCGACTACACGACGTCCGCGAGCGGCGCGCTGCTCTGGAAGACCAAGATGCCGCGGCTCATGCTGCTCTCCTCGGCCACCACGCTCATCGACTGGGTCATCGGGCTCACGCACGGCATCGCGCGCGTCGCCATGGCCACGCAGGACGCGCGCTGCGCGCCGCAGGCCGCGTACCCCGAGGCCGTCGTGGACTGCGTGTGCGGCGACCGCGCGCTCGACGTGAGCGAGCCGCAGCGCTCGCACCGCGCGCGCGACGGCGGGCTGTGGTGCGCGGGCGTGCTCCGCATGGTCACCTCGCAGGGCGAGCTCACGTACGTGCTCAACCCGCTCGACTTCGGCGCGCTCGGCGCCGCGCTCAACGGCGGCGCCGGCGGCGGCGCGATGCTCGCGCTCCTCGCGTGCATCAGCTCGAGCCCCGCGGACGCGTGCGCCGCCGAGCAGCGCGCGGTCGACGCCGTCGAGCGCGCGGCCTTTGCCGCGCGCGACGTCTCGCCGGTCAGCGTGCTCACGCGCTGCCGCGAAAACTACGCGGCCAAGACGTGGGACGACGGGCTCTTTGCGGTCTACAACAGCGTGATCCGCGAGAGCGTGCTCGTCGCGGGCCTCATCGCGGAGGAGGCGCTCGATTTACTCAAAAGCGAGGTCGACGCGTTCGTGCAGCACGACGGGGGCGTCATCGCGTGCCTGCAGGCCGGGCCCGAGTTCAACACCATGCAGCAGTGCATGGCGCTGCACTTTGCCGCGCAGGGCGCGCGCGCGGGGCTCTCGGGGCGCTACGCCGCGGCCGTCCTCGGCAGCGCCAACAGCGTCGCGGGCACCACGCCGCAGGCGCCCGCCGCGCTGCACCGCATGGAGTACTTTGCCTACACGCACCGCGCCGCGGGCGCGGGCGACGGCGCCAACGCCGACGCGTGCCAGTGGGCCTCGTCGCCCGCGCTCAGCGCGGGCCTCGCCGCGCACTGCAGCGCCGGCGCGCAGCAGTGCCGCAACGGCGTGCTGCTCAACCCGACGACGTGCTCGCTCAACATGGTGCAGGCGACCGCCAGCGCGGCGGGCACCCGCAACCCCGTCGCCATGTTCATGGTCGAGGAGCCCTCCGTGCTGCGCAGCGAGGCCGACATCGCCGCGCGCTACGCGGTCGTGCAGACCTGCACGCACGGGTACATAGACGCGTTTGTCACCGACCTGAAGGCGCGCAACACGCTCGCAGGCATCCAGTACGACCTGGTGTCGTTCGAGGGCGACACCCTGCACCAGTACGCCGACTGCGTCGTGCTCGGGCCGCGCGACAGCCTGGACATGATGCCCTCCGCGGACGCGCTCGGCGTCGAGCAGATGACGTACGCGCGCGGGAACGCGACGGGCGCCGACTGCCAGACACACACGCTCACCAACACCGCCGACGGCTCGGTCGTCAGCCGCGGGCTCGCGCTCTGCGGCACGGGCCCGCGCATCGCCGCCCTCGCGTACCTCAAGCGCGACCTGCTCGCACAGAAGCAGGCCGCCAGTGTCATGCAAAGCCTGATCTACGAGCGCATAGAGCACATCAGGCGGGAGGTGGGCAAACTCGACAGGTTCGGCTGCGTCGGCGCCGGCGACGCCGTGGGCTGGGCGCAGTGCTGCCCCGCGGGCGTCTGCGCGAGCTTCGCGCCGGGCGCCCTCGACATCCACACGCTCATCCCGATCCGCGACATCCTCGCCGCGCTCGAGGTCGACTCGCTGCAGGCGCACGCGCTACAGAGCACTCCGTAGGCTCCCCCCCCCCCCGCCCCCCCCCGCCCCCGCGCCGCAGCGCGCGCGGTCGGCCTCGCGGTCGGCCTCGCACACGCGCGTGAGCGCCTCGTACAGCGGGTTGTTGCGGATGTTGCTGCTCGTGTACGCGAGCTGCATGTGGTCCGCAAGCTCCACGTCGGAGGTCTGTGCCAGCTCCGCGTCGCTGTCGCGCAGCATGCTCGTCATGGCCTCCAGCAGGTGCGCCATGTGCCAGAACAGCAGGATGTTGATGCGGTCCGAGGGGTCGGCATACGCCGCGGAAGGCGGGCAGATGGCCCCGGGGTACCGCAGCGCGCTGCGCGCCGCCATTTCCTGCGCGTTGCTGTCGGCGTTCTGCGACGCCAGCCGGGACTGGAACGCCCGGAGGTGTCGGACCAGTTCGCATCGGCGCATCGTGGGCATGGGCCCCCGCGGACCGCGCGCGCGCGCGCCTCTGTGGGGTGCTTGTTTGTTTTACGCGCCCGCACCGCGCTTGTCCCCCCATTTCCTGCACAAGGATTTTCTGAACTGTGATGATGTATTTTTTGCATCAGGGTGATGCGTGTTCTGAATCATGGTGATTTCCTGCAGCATGATGATTCAGAGCACCTGCACGCATTTTCTGACCCGTGCGTGCATGTCGCAGATTCTGGACCAAGTACCAGACCGACGAGTACCGCGACAGCATCGCCGGCTACAACGACAAGATTCCGCAGCTGCGGGAGCTCAAGGTCGAGGTGCCGGTGCTCAACGTGCTGGACGACTCGGACCTCTCCTACTCGTTCCCCTTTTCGCGCACGCCCCCGCACAACAGCAGCATGCTCGAGCAGTGCCACGCGCTGCTGCGGGCGAGTGCGTTCTCGATGCCGCTCGCCGAGTTTGCCGGCAGCGAGCGCGACGAGGGCATGCTGACGCTGCCCGTGCTCGAGCGCTGGCTGCTCGCGGGCGAGGAGTGGAAGCCGCTCAGCAAGGGCGCGGTCAAGAACGCGCGCTCGCGCGAGGACATGATCCACGCGCTCATGTACACCGGCGAAATCGACAACGGCCTCGCGGGCCTGTACGACGCGCGCTTCAGGCACCTCGGCTCGCGCTTCTGCGCGCCCAACGGCAGCGCGCCGCAGCCGCCGCGCGCGATGCGCGTGGCGCTGCCGGACTTGCCGGACTTGCTCCCGCCGCAGACGGGCACCGCCAACACCCCCGCCGCCGTGCGCATGCACGGGCCCGGCGCGCGCAACGTCGGCGCCGCGCGCCGCGCGTGCCCGTGCGAGCCCGCCGGCGGCGACGGCGCGTGCCGCATCTCGCGCGCAGTGTGCCGCCTCGGGGCCGCCGCGCTGAGCGGCCTGCCGAACGACCTCTGCGACGCCGCGGCTGTTGCCGCCGCCGCGGCCGCCGCGGAGCCGGGCAGCATCGCGTACGCCGCGCGGCACGCACCGGCGATGCGCGCGGTGCTGGACGCGTTCTCGGCCGAGCTCAAGGCCGACCCGGGCTTTGTGTGCTCGCTGCACAACGTGTCCGACCTGTGGGGGGTGCTCCCCGCGCGCGTGGCGCAGTACCACGACGCGGCGCACACCGGCGAGCTCAGCACGCCCGCGCGCAGCCTGCTGCTGCACACGCGCTCGGGCGCGACGCTCTCGAACATCCTCGACATTGACCGGCAGATCCACGCCGAGCTCGGCGAGGGCGACCGCGCGGTGCGCTTCGAGAGCGCCGACGGCGGCGCGCGCGTCGACAACGTGCTCTGCGAGGCGCACCCCGCGCACGCGCGCCTCGCGAGGCTCGGCTTCCCCGCGGTCTCGGCGGTGGCCGAGTCGCCGGTCGTCGTCGACTGCCTGCGCTACATCCTCGAGGTCTCGTGGCAGGACATGCTCGGCGAGGTCGCGCCCGGCGACGGCGGCGTCGCGAGCGTCGCGCTGCAGCAGATGCAGACGGACAGCGAGGTGCACGTCGCGCGCTGGGAGCAGCGCTGCAGCATCAAGCTGCGCAAGCTCGACACGTGCCGGCACCAGGGCGCCTACAGCGCGGCGCTGCTGCAGACGCTCGCGCCGCCCGAGCCCGCCGCGGGCTGCCCCTTTTCCGTGGCGGCCGGCGCTGCGCACGCGCTGCTCCCGAGCGTGTGTCTTGTGGTGGACGCCGCGGGGCGCTTCTTCGACCCGCGGCTCTGCGCGCAGCAGGCGGGCGGCGCGGTGCCCGCGGCGAGCCTCGCCGCGGCGTGCGAGGTCGCGAGCCCGCTGGCGCTGCTGCGCGCGGAGACCGAGGCGGTGCTCGCGCGCACGCCGCTGCTGAGCCCGGGGTTCGCGCGCGGCGTCATCGCCGCGGGCGGCGGCGGGAGCCGCACAGGGGCCGGCGGGGTGCTCGGGCTGCGCCCCGGCGAGGACTTCCTCTTCCCCTCGGAGGCGCACGACTACGCCGAGGCCGTGTGCTTCCCGACGGTGCCGTACTGGCCGGTGGCGTGGCAGGCGCCGTTCGGCGAGGTCGTGGCGGACTCGTACCGCCACGCGACGGGCTTTGCGAGCTACACCCTGCTCGAGTGCGAGGACGACGACGCCGACTGCGCGCGCGGGCGCGTGCTCGTGCTGCCCGACCACCTCCGCGACGAGAACCTCACGTCGCAGCACTTTGGCGCGGGGGGCTTCTGCCGCGAGCACTCCTTTGCGATGCCGATGCTGCACACCAACACGCACGCGGTGTGCGCCGACGACGCGCCGCTCACCAGCGCGACGCACGCGGCGCTCCCGGTGCTCGCCGACAAGTGCTCGCGGTCCGCGGACGCGCACGCCGGCGGCGGCCCGCGCGCGGCCGCGGGCAACCTGTGGCCGCTGCTGCGGCACCTCGTGCAGCCCGACGCCGCGCTCGGGTACACCGTGAGCGACGCGGCGGTGCGCGCGCTGCTGCTCGCGCTCGACGACGGCGCGGGCGACGCCGCGCCCTTTGCGATCGCGCCGCGCCTCGACGCGGGCGAGGACATGCACGCGGTGGTGCGCGACCTGTGCCGGCACCGCGACAACTACGAGGTGGTCGCGGAGGCGAGCGACGCCGCGCGCACGGCGCCGGGGGGGCAGGAGTGCAACAAGAACGGGCACTGCGCGCTCTCGCGCGGCGAGGTCTGCGCCGCGGACGGGCGCTGCTGGACCGTCGAGGTCGAGGCGACGAACCACCTGCTGCACCCCGTCGAGGTGGGCGTCGCCGTCGACGGCAGCGCGTGCAGCGCGAACAGCGCGCGCCCGCGCCCGAGCCCGTGGGAGCGCTACGCGGCGCTGCTGCAGCAGCACGGGATGTGCTCGCACAGCAACGCGGTGACGTACCAGCGCATGGCCATGGCGATGCAGTCGGCGGCCTTCTGCGACCCCCGCAGCGCGCTCCCCGAGCGCGTGCCGGGCGCGGCGCACGAGTGCGCGCGCGCTGGCGTGGTGTGGGACTGGGACACCGAGATCCCGTGGGCGACGAGCGGCGCGCGCGCCGGCGGCGACCCGCGCATGTTGGACGCCGGCGCGACGGTCGACGACGCGCACGCGTTCCTGCTCGAGAAGCACCCGTGCGACGCCGAGTACATGCACAGCACGTACGTCGTCCCGGACGCCGGGGGCGCGCCGGGGGCGCTGCGCGACGACGCCGAGCGCGCGGGGCTGCACATGTGCGCGCTGGGCCTGGCCGGCGCGGGCGGCCCGACGTCGACCTGGATGCGCGCGAGCCGCAACCGCGCCGGCTTCGCGACGATGGCCCTGACGGCGCCCGACGCCGCGGGCTGCTTCGGCGCGAACAAGGCCCTCAACTGCCAGGACCCGACGCGGGTGCCCGGCGAGTCGGAGACGGCCAACAAGCTGCGCTTCATGTCGCTCGAGGCCGACAGCATCAACTTTGCCACCGACAGCGACGACACGCGCCTGCTGCAGACGTGCGGCTCGCTCGGCGTGTGCCAGCCCGAGTACTTTACGCTCGGGGGCGTGCCGGCGTACCGCTACAGCCCGGACTCGCCGCCGAGCAGGCCGCGCGCGGCGCAGAACACCAAGGACTGCTCCTCGGTCGGCTTCCTCGCGTCCGGCGGCGGCGGCGCGGGCGGCGCGGGCCCCCCCGTGTCCGACGGCGACACGGTGTGCACGCTCGACCCGCAGACCGCGGCGCTCCCGTACATGCTGCGGCTGGGCGCGCCGGAGTACCGCAGCTGCGCGGCGCTGTTCCGCGCGGACTGGATGGGCGCGATGCTGCTGCAGTGGGCGCCGGCGCCGCGCACGTGGACGTTTGCGAAGCGCGACCGCGAGGCGGTGCGCGCGCTCGTGAACCAGCTGTTCAACCTGGACCCCGCGCTGCTCGTGCACGCGAAGCCGCAGTCCGAGGCCGCGGCGCGCAGCCTGTACGCGGGCGTGCAGCAGTGCGCGCTCGAGGTGCAGGGCTACCTCGCCGCGCAGGCCGCCGGCATGCGCGCGCGCTACCCGGAGATGGGCCCCGGCAAGACCAGCGGGCTGTACTACTTCTTCGCGCACGGCACGTACGAGGTCCCGCTCGTGTGGTGGCTGCGGCACGGCGTGCAGCACGCGCTGCGCCGGCAGGGCGCGCTCCCGGACCCCACCGCGCACCTCGACACCGTCGCGGCGCGGCCCCTCGACGCCTTTGACCAGCGCGCGGTCGGCGGCGACCTCGAGCGCATGTGGAACGAGGACAAGGTCCCGCTGCACACGCTGTGGGCGCGCGCCAACACCGGCATCCTGCTCAACGACGCGCGCATCCGCGCCGTGCTGAGCAGCGCGCTCGGCAAGGTCCTCGAGGAGCGCCTCCGCGCCGAGAACGCCATGTACCACGTCATGTGCCCGAACGACATCACGATGGCGCAGCGCCCGTACTCGCAAGCGGGCGGGGCCGCCGCCGCAGGGGCGCACTGCGACAAGTTCGAGGCGCACGTCGCGGCGCTGCACGGCGGCGCGATCGCCATGCGCGGGCGCACCAACGTCGCGGTGGGGCGCGTCTCGCTCTCCAGCCAGTTCCTCGAGCCGCTGGTGCGCGGCGAGCCCGCGGCGGGCGCGCGGCCCGCCGCGTGCGACCGCCCGTACGCCACCTCGCTGCACGGCGCGAACCTCAACGTGCTGCGCGCCAGCGACAAGGCCAGTCTCTACACGCTGCTGTACGAGGCGATCCTCGCGGGCGGCGGGGACATGCTCACGGTGTACGACCCGATGGACCCCGCGTACCGCAGCATGACGCAGGCCGAGCTGCAGGCCGAGCTCCCGGGCCTGCCGGGCATCCCCGTCGCGAAGATCCGCTTCGACGAGGCGTCGCTGCGCGCGCTCGTCGGCAAGCACGTGGCCGCGGTGGTCGCCGCGCGCCTCGGCCAGCTCGACACCGCCGAGCCGCCGGCGTGCGTCGCGGGCGCGGCCGGCGTGCAGCTCACGCCGCTGCTCCCCGTGGCCGCCGAAACGCCGCAGGCCTCGCCGCGCGCGCCCGAGTGCCTGTACGACCGCTACAACCTGCCGTCGATGCAGGCCGAGGGCGAGGCGCGCGGCTGGGACGCCGCCGGCGACGCCACGCTGCGCGTGTTTGCGGAGTCGGGGCTGGCCGAGCCGAGCAGCAGCGTCGGCATGTGCGCGCGCGGCGGCGACCGCGCGCCGTGGGGCCGCTCGCACCCGAACCGCGCCGACGGCATGCCGTGCAGCATCCACGACGTCGGGGGCGGCGCGCCGGCCGGCCTGGACGCGGAGGCGTGCCGCCTGTGCGACAGCGGCGTGAGCAGCGCGGGCGCGCAGTGCCACCGCTGCGAGCGCGCGGCGGGCGCGCCGGGGGCCGCGGGGCTCAACCCCGAGGAGCGCCCGCGCACCGCGCAGACGTGCCGGCTCTCCGACAACAGCGACCACGACGACGCGGGCCGCTACCGCGTGTTCGACCAGCGCCCGGGCTTCCAGGCGCCCCGGCTGCACAGCGAGGGCGGGACGCGCTACACCTTCAACGCCGACATGTACGCCGCGGCGGCCGGCGCGGGCGTGCCGCGCGCGACGGGCAGCGTGTGCCACCGCGCGGACTCGGGGTGCGTGACGGGGCACGACCGCGGCACGCTCAGCAAGCTCTTCCGCTACGACGGCGCGCCGCTGACCGCCGGCGAGCACCCCGCGCGCGCGGCCGCGCGCCGCGTGGACCGCAACGCCTTCGAGCAGGTGAGCGTGCCGCGGCTCGAGGACGCGGACCGCCAGCTCATCAGCCTGAGCTGGGCGCGCATGGGGCGCGGCGCGGGGCTGCCGGCGTCGGTCACGAGCTTCGCCGGCCTCGAGCACTGGTGGAAGCGCGACCGGCCCATCACGGACGTGAACGAGGAAATGGACCCGGCGTTTTTCAGCGCGGGGGACCCGCTGCGCTTCCGCGCGGCGCCCGCCGCGCCGGAGTCGGGCACGCAGTGCAACATCCGCCGCCTCGACGCGCCGCGCGGCGTGCACGTCGCCGGGTACACGCTCAACAACGCGCCGGAGCACACCGGCGCCGACGGCCTCGCGGACTACTCGCACCTGCTCTTCAGCGACCGCGTGCTCTTCTCGCGCAACGACGGCGCGCAGCTGCTCTTCGGGCACCACTTTGCGTCGGCGGCGGGGCGCGCCGGCGCCGAGCAGAGCACCGTCGGCGCGCCCGGGGCGTCCTTCTGCCCGGGCCCGCGCGCGGCGCTGCCCGCGGACAGCCGCCCGCTGCACTGGTTCCGCATCGTCGACTGGGCCGCCGTCGGGCGCAACCGCCTCAACACGTCCATGTACCGCTGGGACCAGGACTTTGGGCTCAAGTCGACCGCGAGCGACGAGGGGAACCAGGACAAGAGCGGCCTGGCGGCGAGCGGCGCGACGCTGTCGTGCGCCGAGGCGCACGCGCAGAAGAAGAACGTCGCGCGCGCGGACTGCACCCGGCGGCTGTCCACGGAAAAGCTCTGGTGCGGGGCGCCGCCGGACACGGGCCCGGAGTGCTCGTACCTCGACAGTCAGTTCAAAAACCTCGTCCAGTCGGGCTACGACGGCTCCAGGAACTTGGGGATGGACCAGAACGCCGACGCGATGCCGTGCGGCTTCGGCGTCTGCTGCGGGCAGAATACCGAGGAAAACACATTCAGCAAAAACATGCAGGCGTCGTACTGCCCGCTCACCTCCACGCCCGGCGACATGGGGCGCTGCCAGGCCGCCAACCCCGCCGAGTACGGCGCGCAGACCAGCTGCCGCTGCTACAAGGACAACCTGCACGACGAGAACGATCGCGAGCTGCAGAGCGGCACGTGCGACCTCGCCGCCAGCGGGCGGATCCACGCGCGCAACATCCTCGTCAAGACCACCGTGCAGGAGTTCGAGCGGCAGACGCAGACCGTGAACCTGCGGGACTCGCACCGCTTCGCGCGCTTCGACCAGACGCACACCGCGGACGTCGGGATGCGCGCGTGGCTGGACACGCCGGTGGACCCCGGCGGGCGCCGGTGCCCGGTCGTCGACCCGCGCGAGTCGCTGCTCATCGACGGCGTGCTGCTCAACCACAAGTGGAGCGACTACATCTCGACCTGCGCGGGCGAGCAGGCGACGCCCGAGCGCAGCGACGCCCTCGACTACGCGACGTGCGCGCTGGGCTCGCAGATGCCGGCGCCCGGCAGCGAGGCCGGCTTCGACGTCTTCGGGCTCTCCGTGTGCTGGGAGCAGGACGTGTACGAGGCGGCCAACGTCCGCCCGTGGTGGTCGCTCTCCGTCGGCGAGATGCTCGCCGGCTGGATGGACCGCAGCAGCAGCCTGTACGCCTACCGCCACTGGCTGGGCTTCAACGTCCCCGCGTTCACGATGCGCGAGTTCATGTACCCGTACAAGTACAAGGACCGCAGGTGGCGCGTCGGCGTCGGCTCCAAGTTCCCGAAGCGCGCCGGCCAGGGCATCGTCGGCGACAACCAGGTGTGCTGGATGGGCCAGGGCCCGCCGGGCCTGCTCTGGCAGGCCGGCAACGCGGCGCGGCCCGACAAGCACTGCGACGTGAAGCGCTTCGCCAACGGCGAGGACGTCGGCATCGACTTCCGCGGCGACAGCATCCGCCGCAACGACGAGGCCAAGTTCTTCAACGTCGAGAGCCTCTTCAACGCCGGCTGGAAGAACCTCGCGGCCGCGGTCGACATGGACGTCTTCACGCAGTTCCTCGCGCGCATCATGGCCTCGTCGGCGACGCCCCCGGTCAACAAGCTGCTCGGGCGCCACCTCTGGTACGACGGCGCCTACAGCGGCGCGGCGTCCGCGCCGCTGCGCTTCGCGCCGTGCCTGCGCGACTTTGCGCCCAGCCACGACGCCGCGCTGGTCGCGCAGCTCTTCGGGCACCTGCTGCCCGCGGCGCAGGTCTGGGACGCGCGCGGCTACGCCGCGCTCGGCGGCGACAAGAACCGCTACATCACGAAGCCGACGCAGTGGGCCGAGATGGACGGCTCGCCCGGGCGCTTCCTCGCGCCGTGCCACCCCGCGTGCCGCTTCGACGCGGGGACGGGGCGCATGCGCGACCCCGAGGACCCCGCGGCGGACCGCCGCGCGTGCGGGCAGTGCTTCCACATCCTCGCCGGGGGCGACGCGCCGCCCGCGGCGACGTGGGACGCGCCCGCCGGCGCGCCCGGCGCGTGCTCGTACCGCGCGACGCTGGAGCCGGGGCACTTTTGCTCGTCGCTGCGCGCGCCGGGCTTCGCGGGCGACGACGGCCTGTGCGCGCGCGAGGCCGCCGGCGCGCCCAACTCGTTCTACCCCGTGTCCGGGCGGCGGCCGCCCGCCGCCGCGCCGGCGTCCGCGCCGGACGACGGCGCGGTGTTCCGCTGCGGCGCGTGCGCGCAGTACGCGCAGAAGGACGTCGTGCTCGCCAACCGCATGCTCGACGAGACCGCGGCCGCGCCGACCTTTTCGTCGTGCGCGGGGTGCGGCCTGTACCGCCAGCAGGGCGGCGCCTCGCAGGAGTACCAGGGCCCGTACTCGCAGGAGGACGCGGGCGCCGTCGCGGGGCACCTCGCCGCGGCCATGTGGGCGACGCTGCAGGAGGACGGCGTCGCCGCGCGCCTGCAGAAGCACATCGAGGAGGGCGACGAGTACTCGCTGGACTTTGTGCGCGTGCCCGACGCGGGCGCCGCGAACCAGACCGTCGTGACGCTGCTCGTCGCGCTGCAGCACGGGCGCATGCCCGCGATCCCCGCGAGCATCAGCGAGCAGCTCGACCTGCTCTGGGGCAAGACGCAGCGCTCGTCCGCGGGCGCGGGCTGCGCCGGCAGCGCGGCGCGCTGCGCCGGGCGCTTCCCCGGCTTCGACAGCGAGGTCGAGTACGGGCACGGGCAGACCCTGCGCGAGAGCCTGCTCTCGGCGTGCACGGAGGACGCGCTCGGCGAGATCCAGGGCATGGTCTCGTGCATGGCCGGCGCGGGCACCGCGCCCCCTGCCAACGCCAGCAGCCCCGCGGCCGGGGGCAAGCAGGGCGCGCACCTGCGGCGGCTCGTGCGGTACGCCGAGGACACGCTGCGCCAGGAGTACGGCATGCGCGTCCCGCAGCTGCTGCCGGACGCCGCGGCGCGGCTCGAGTTCGGCGAGGGCGAGCACGTCGACTGGACGGGGGGCGTGCTGCCCTTTTTCGCGCACGCCGAGCGCGACGAGAGCGAGGTCTTTGTCAGGAGCCTGCTCGGCGACATGGACGCCAACTGCGCGCTCGAGTACTCGCGCAACTTCAACGTGCTCGCGCGCCCGTGCGTCAAGGACCGCGACAACCGCATCGCCGTCGTGAACCCGTGGCTCGGCGGCAACTACTCCTTCTTCACGATGCAGCACGCCGCCGTCGTCGACCACGCCGAGCAGCACACCCGCAAGACCGCCATCGGCTTCGACACGTGCTCGGTGCGCGACGCCGACCGCTCCGCCGACGGCGCCGAGCGCGAGACGCGCGTGCCGTGCGGGGCCAGCGCGTGCCTCTACACCTGGACCAACAGCTCGCGCGACGAGAACCGCACCGTGTGCCGCTTCTCCGCGGGCATCGACGCCGACACGCAGGACGAGCTCCCGACGCGGCCCTCGCAGCGCTTCCTCGCGAAGATCTACGGGCCCGAGTACGTGTACGCGCCGCGCCCCGCGAGCGACCTCTGCGGGCGCATGTTCGACCGCAGCGCGGGGCAGCAGTGCGCGCACACGCAGGCCCCGCTCGGGTACATGCCGCACAAAATGCGCGAGGCGCACGCGCGCGAGCACGACCCCGCGGCCCCGCCGCCGAGCGACGGCTACGCGCGCATGCCGCACGCGCGCGTGTTCCGCGACGTGTTCGCGGCCGACGCGCGCCCCGGCCTCGAGCACTCGCAGTGGGCGCAGCGCGACGCGCAGCACTTCCTCGCGCACAGCGCCGGCGCCGCGCCCGGCGCGCTGTACGCGCCGCTGGCCGTCGACTTTGAGCAGCTCGCGCCGCGCCGCGTGGGCCTCGCCGTGAGCGCGCAGGGGTTCCTGCACGTCGCGTCCGTGGGCCTCGACGCCGGCGCGGGCGCGCCGCCGGCCCCGGACGCGCGGTGGCTGCGCGAGCTGCCCGCGGACGTGCGCCGCGACGCCGCGACCATCGCGCAGAACCCGCTGTACGCGCAGCCGTGCGCGGCGGGGGCCGCGTGCGCGCACGCGCACTGGGCGTGCCCGTACATGCGCAACGCGGTGTTTGGCGGCGCGCGCGCCGCGCGCGCGCTGCACCCCAGCGTGCACCTGCTCACGCCGGACCCCACGCGCATGGGGCGCCTCTACGGGGGCGGCGCTGCCGAGCTCGGGGGCGCGCACCCGCTGCTGCGCGTGCGCGCGGTGGAGGCGCGCGAGCTGCGCGAGTACGCGCAGATCGGCGCCGCGCTCTTCCTGCGGCGCGGGTGCGGCGCGGTGGGCGCGAGCGCGCGCTTCGAGAAGGTGCGCGCGCACGCCGCGGCGCTGCTGCGCAACACGCTGTACGCGCTCTTCTCCACGGGCGAGGCGGTGCCCGGGTGCTCCGGCGCCAACGCTCCGCCCGCGGACATGGACTGGCCGCACATGCGCGGCACGCTGCGCTCCGGCGAGGCGTATGCCGGGCGCAACGGCGCCGCCGACACGCCGCGCGACGCCGGCGCGCGCATGCAGCAGCGGTTCCGCGTGTGGGTGTCGAGCAAGGGCGCGGTGACGACGCCGCGCACCGCCGAGCCGGTGTACGACGAGCGCACGCCGGGCGCCAACGCCCGCACGACGCTGGACCCCGGCGGGGACTGCCACCGCGACTATCTGCTGCGCGCCACGCCCGCGCAGGTCGCGCTGCTGCGCGCGCACGAAAAGTGCTACGTGGTCGCGCGGAGCGCGGCCGAGCGCACGCTGCGCTGCGAGAGCGCGTGGGGCGGCGGCGCGGCGGCGACGACCAACATCACGCTGCGCACGACGCGCCTCGCGACGCGCTCGCTCGCGCAGATGCGCACGCTCGCGCCGCGCTTCCTCGAGCACGCCGCGTGCGCCAACTACAGCAGCGCGCGCGCGCACCCCGTGCGCACGGAGTTTGCCGGCGAGGACGGGCGCACTTACGCCGCGGCGGACGAGCTCAGCATGGGGCGGCGCGTGCGCATCTCGCCGCTGCTCAACCTCATCCAGCAGCGCACGCGCGCCGCGCCGGAGGTCGCGGCGCTCTTTGCCCTGCAGACGCACCGCCAGCTCTGGGAGCAGGCGCTCCCGCGGCGCCTGGCGAACGCGCGCTGGGCGGACGCGCGGGCGGGCAACGCGAGCGCCGCGGACGCGCGGGCGGGCAACGCGAGCGCCGCGGCGGCCGCGGGCGTGCGCCTGCCGTGGCAGGCCGCGAGCGACGTCGCGGGGGGCGCGGCGTGCGCGGGGCTGCGCGCGTTCCTCGACGCGACCTACAGCGCGCCGTGGCGCGCGCGGCCCGAGTCGCGCAACGCGCTGTGCATGGGCATGGGCCCTGCGCTGCAGGCGTTCCGCGCGGAGCAGGGCTGCGCGGCGCCGCCGGTCACGGACCGCGCCTTCGACATGTGCTCGCTCGCGGCGTTTGACGGCCTCTGCGCGGCGCTCTACGGCTTCAAGATGCAGGTCGCCGCGGTGAACGCGTGGGCCAACCAGCAGACCGAGCACACCGCGATGCTGTACACGCCCTCCGTCTTTGTGCGCGCCGACGGGCGCTTCGTGTGGCACTCGATCGCGGCGTCGTACCTCGACCTCAAGCTCGTCGCCGCGGACGGCGGATCGTGCGCCGCGCTGCAGGTGCCGCCGCCCGCGGCGCGCGCGACCTCGCTCGAGCAGAGCGCGTGCCCGGGGCAGCAGATGGTCGACGCGCTGCAGATGCTCGTCGTGCTCCGCAAGTACGTCATCAAAATCGTCGACATTCTCTTCAAGATCCTCGAGCTCGGCCTCGAGTTTGTCTCGGGCGTCGTGTTCACGCTCGCGGGCGACGCGGTGCGCGGCGGCGGCGGCGTCGGCATGCAGATGAGCGACGTGCTCGCACGGGCCGCCGCGGCCTTCCACCGCGCGCTGGCGCTGCTCATGGACTTGCTCGTGGAGTGGGCCGACATGTTCCTGCAGTTCATGAAGATGCTGTGGAGCCTCATCCGCCAGCAGGGCCCCGTGAACGACATGCTCCTGCTGGTCGAGAGTCTCTGCGGCGTCGTCAAGGCGCTCATCCACGGGCTCATCGCCGCCATTGCGGGCATCGTCGCCGGGCTCAACCAGGCGCTCGGGGTCTTTGGCGTGCAGATCAGCACCGGCTTCCTCGCCGAGTGGGAGCGGCAGGCCGCGAGCCTCACCTGCAGCGTCGTCGTCGAGGAGTGCCCCGGGGGCGTCTGCCCCGACAGCAGCGCCGTGCCGTCCATCGTCGCGTCGGCGTGCGGCGCGGCGCTGCTCGGCGACCGCGCGCCCGTCGGCGTGCTCAACGAGTACACGAGCGCGTACACGTGCTCGCCGGCCTCCTTCTGCCACGCCGAGGTGCTCTCGCTCGGCGCGGACGCGCTCTCCGTCGCGGGGGCGCTCCCGGTGCTGTGCGCGGCGTGCCCCGGCGCGCTCTTTGGCTGCGAGCCCGCGACGAAGCAGTGCACGTGCGGGCCGCCCCCGCAGCCCGCCGCGCGGTGCCTGCAGACCGAGGAGTGCCTGGCGCCGGGCGCGCTCTGCGACGTCCAGGGCGACGTGTGGTCCGTCAGCGACGGCACGCGCGCGTGCGTCTTCCTGCAGTCGCAGGCCGTCGCCAACACGGGGGCCGCCTTCTGCTACAAGAGCGCCGTCGCGAGCGCGCAGGGCGTGTGCACGCTCTTCTCCAAGTACACGCTCGCGTCCACCGCGAGCTGCAGCGCCAACGTCGAGCTCGGCGCGCCCGTGGGCTACGGCAGCACCGGCGTGTGCCTCGGCACGCACGAGCAGCCCAACGCGCGCGCGATGGTGCGCGCGCGCGCGTGCTTCCTGTACCGCTGCAGCCAGAACACGCTCGACAGCCCCCCGCTGTGCGCGCAGGTCACCGACCAGAGCGTGATGCTCACGCTGCGCAAGACCGTGTGGTTCAACGCGCGCGGCGGCGCGGCGCGCCGCCTGCTCGACGCGCACGGGTCGTCGACGCTCGTCGAGGCGTTCCTGCGCGTCGCCGCGCCGCGCGTGCACGAGCTCCCGGAGGGCGGGGCGTGCCGCGGGCTGCTGCGCGCGTGCCTGCCGGCCGGCCCGCTCTCCGCCGAGTGCCGCGCGTGCGGCGCGCGCTGGCTCTTCTGGAACATCACGCTGCACGGCGCGGCGGCGGGCGCCGTGCCCGCGGACGCGCGCATGCTCGACGCGCGCGAGGCCGCGACGCGCATGCTGCTGGACCCTGCGCTCGCGGCGCGCGTCGTGCTCACCGCGCCGCACGCGCTGCTGGTGCTGCTGGAGGACTGGCTGCACGACACCGCGGCCTTTGCGGAGGTGCTGCGCCGCCTCGCGCTGGGGCGGGCCGCGCTCGAGCGCACGGCGCTGGCGCTCGGCTCGGCCGGGCTCCGCCGCCGCGCGGCCCCGCAGCGCGCGGCGCCGCCGCAAGCAGCCCCGGGCAACCGCAGCGGGGCCCCGCCGCCAGCCCCGGGCAGGCGCAGCGGCGCGCGGCGCGCGCTGCTGGCGGAGGCGAGCGTGTTCACGCGCGCGCGCGTGCTGCCGGCGGCGGCCGCGCACCCCGACTTTGCCGGCGCGCAGTTTGGGTTCCTGCGGCAGCCCGGGACGGCGGACCCGCTGCTGTACCAGCTCGGCGTGCTGGACCTGCCCGCGGGCCTGGACTGCATCGTGAGCGGCTCGACGATGGTCGCCTATGTCGCGCGCGACATCATCAAGTCCTTTGAGCGCGACGGGTGGACCGCGAAGAAGATCTGCGACGGCGAGGTCGCCTTCCCGATGGCGTGCCCGCTGGTGGAGGGCGCCGTGCAGCACGTGGTCGAGTCGACCGCGGTGCTGGTGCGCTACTACACGTTCCTCGCGTACCAGACCGACTGCATGCGCAGCATGTACGCGTCGTGCCTCCCGCGCGCGGCGGCCAACTTCTCGACCATCACCGAGTCGTTCCCGCGGATCCGCCCCGCGAACCGCAGCAGCGGCGCACCGCGCGCGCGCGCGGCCGACCCGCCGGACCCGCTCGTGGACACCGGGATGGCCGCGCTGCGCAGCGCGCTCGCGTGGCTCTCGATCTCGCAGGTCTCGATCGAAGACGCCTTCATGGGCCTTGTCTCGCTCGACGCCATGTACGACGACCCGCTGTACCGCGACATGCGCCGCCGCAACGAGTTCTCGCTCGGCAGCCTCTTCCGCGACTTTGTGCAGTGCGACCTCGACGAGATCGTCTCGTGCCGCGTGCGCAACTCGCGCCTCCCCGTCATCATCCTCACGAACCTCGTGATGATCTTCGTCATCACGACGGTGTTCCCGGTGCCCTCGGTGCTCGTCTTCTACCTGTGGACCCTCGGCATGACCCTCGGCGTGGTGTACATGGCGTACGGCTTCTCGCCCATGTGCCTCCCGCGCATCCCGACCTGCCTCGGCGAGGGGCTCTTCGACCTCGTCATCTCGTACGTGTTCCCGCACTCGCTCGCGCTCCCCGCGCCGCTCTACAACGCAACGGTGTGCGACAGCCGCCTCGCGCCGCGCGCGGCCGGCGTGTGCCTGCTGCCGTGCGCGGGGGCGCCGATGCGCGTGGCCTCGGCCACCTCGGTGTTTGTCGCGATCGACTGCGCGGTCTTTGAGCGCGAGGCCGTCGTCTCGCGCTTCGTGCTCGCCGCGCTCCCCGCCGCGCTCCGCGCCCTCTACGACGAGGACTACGTCATGGGCACCGTGCGCCACTTTGAGGCCGTCTTCCAGGGCGGCGACGAGGCGCTGCACGCCGCGGTGCGCGTGTGCATCGCCACCAACGTCTTCAAGCTCGTCCTCGTCGCGTGCATCGCCGTCGTGCTCCTCCCGGTCGCCATCTTCGCGCTGCAGTTTGTGCTCACGCTCGGGGGCGTGGTGCTCACCAAGGGCGTGGCCATCCTGAGCAGCTTGACGCGCCTCTGCGAGTCCATCGCGCGTGCCTGAGCGCCACTGCTGCGCGCGCGCCACCGTTTCTAGTACATGTTTGTCCAGACCTTTTGCGTGGCGTAGCATTGCGAGCCGGGGGCGGGCGCGCGGCTGGCACGCGCACACGGGCTGGCACACGCACACGGGCTGGCACGCGCACACGGGCTGGCACGCGCACACGGACTGGCACGCGCACACGGACTGGCACGCGCACACGGACTGGCACGCGCACACGGACTGGCACGCGCACACGGACTGGCACGCACACGAGAGACGCTTTGCTTGTGTTTATTGCCAGCAGCCGCCCGCGCGAGCCTGCCGCTAGTCCCTCCGGTCGTACAGCCACGTGTGGTTGTCCCACTCGCGGGGCCAGCCCGCGTGCTCGTCGGCGTCGAAAGCGGTGGCGGGGCTGGGCGCGTGCGGCGCGACCGGTGCGTACGCGCAGCGCGCGTTCGCGTCCACCATCACGTACTGCAGATAGATTGCGCTCGCGAGCACGAGCAGGTACAGCCCCCCCGACACGGCGGAGATGAGACCCAGGTGCTCGATGGCCGCAAAGTTGTCGCCGCACGAGCACAGCAGGTCGAGCATCCAGTGCGCGCGCGCGCGCACGGCCGCGCGTATATATAGGAGCGCAGGGGCGCAGCGCAGGTGCGCGCCTGATGTTCCTCGCGAGGCCCCGCGCGCGCGCGGGGCTGCTGCCGCTGCTGCTGCTGTTGGCGTCGGGCGGCGGCTCCGTGCGCGGCGCGGCGCGCAGCTGCCTGTCGCAGCACGCGCTGAGCACCCTGGACGCCTTTGGCGTGTCGGTCATCACCGTGCCCGACGGGCCGAGCGTGGTCGCGCTCGACAAGCGCGTGTGCGCCACGGCGAGCCCCGCGGTGTGGATCCGGTACCGCGGGGAGCGCATGAACCTGCTCAACCTGACCGCCTCGGACGCGCAGTGCCACGCGGTGTACTCGAGCTTCGTCTGCCCGGCACAGTATGCGTACGCGAGCGACGCGGCGGGCGCGGCGTGCCACCACGCCAACCTCATTGCGTACGCTGCGATGCAGCGCATGCCCGCGTGCCAGTCCGAGTGGGACTGCCAGCAGGCGCCCCCCGAGCTCGAGCTCGGGCTCATCTACTGCCCGTGGGCCACAAGGATCCGCGCCGCCGTGTGTCCGGGCGCGGCTCCCGCCGCGTGTTCCGCCGTCCGCGTCGAGAGCTTCGCGCTCGACGGCGACAAGGCGTGCGCGCTCACCAACTCGCTGTGCTCGAGCCTCGTGCAGAACACCATCCTCATCGCGAGTCTCGCGGGCCTCGGGTACTTTATGCTCCTCTGCACAGTCATCTTCTGCTGCATTCAGTACGAGCAGGAGGACGCCCCCCCGTGCGTCGTGGTGTACAGCGAGCACGCCGACGCTGCTGCCTCGCGAGCGTCCCGCTCGCTGTTTGGCGCACGGTGAGCGATGGCGCCGGCGGCAGTGGCGCCGGGAGGAGGCGGCTGCGATACGACATTTTTTTTGCGACATTGCACTTTATTTTGTGGAAAACACACGCCGTCTCCCGGCGGCCGTGCCGCAGAGCACCTGTGCGGTGCCGCGGTCAGTCGACGTAGTTGCAGTCGTCGCAGCGCTCCTGGAACCGGCAGCAGATGCACGAGGCGTGGCGGTTGTCGTAGTCGCGCTGGTCCAGCACGTCGGCCACCGTGGTGTACAGGAAGGGGCCCATGCCGTCGCAGCGGGCCTTCCTCGAGCGCACAAACGCGGCCCCCGCAAGGCCCGCCAGAAACGTCCCCGCGAGAATGGGCACGGCCGACATCTGCGCGACATGCGGCGTCAGAGAGTGCCGCGGGCAGCGCAGAGGCGTATATAAACAGCACGCGCGCAGGGAACGGAGCCGAGACGAGACGAGACGACGCTGCTCCGCCCCCCCCACGCGGGCTCGTGGTGCATGCGGGTCTTCATCTACGCACTCTCTGCGTTTCTCAGCGGGGGGCGCGGGGTGCTCGGGCCCACCGTTCCGCGGCACCGCGCGCACGACACCAACGCAGCGCTGCACGCGCACGCGCGCCGCGAAACAAACATGCATGTCCTACAGTGCTCGCTGGTCAAATAGACGCGCACCGGCAAAGGCCGCGGCCCGGACAACGGGCCCCAAACCGGCCCAGCCCGGGACCCCGGCGCAAAAAACCCCGCGCAGCGAATTTTGGTAGCGCGAAAGGCCGCAAAGGTGTGGCGCAAAAGTGGCAATAAAACGCGAGAATATGGCTTTATTAAACGGCGCGAGTCTCAGTGCGTCTTGCGCTTCTTGCGCTGGCACGGCGTCGCGCTTTTGCAAATCTCAGCCGCCGACACCGCGAGGTGGTTAAAGTTGTGGAACGGGACCCGGCCGCGCACCGCCAGCACCTTGGAGTTGTACACCAGCACCGCCTCGAGGTCCGCGGGGGAGTGCATCTCGAGGAAAAAGGCCAGCGGGCCGTCGGGGGGCTTGGAGATCTGGCGGATCGTGCCCGCCACCTCTGCAAAGTGCGAGGTGTCGCCAAAGAGCCCGACCTCCTCGGGGCGCACCAGCGCACGGATGCGCACCTGCTCGTTGAGCGCAAAGCCGCCCGACGACGCGCGGTGCTCGACGCCGCCGGCACACCGGGGCGGACACCACGGGGGCGCCGCCGCGGTGGCCGCGGCGTGCAGAAAGGCAGCGCCCGCGGCGGCGTACTGGCGGGCCTCGAGGGTGTTGGCGTACTCCGCGGCCGCGCCGGCCTGCTGCACGTGCGTGTCGGCCTGGCGCTGCATCGACTGCGCGTGCTTGCGCGCGCCGTCCACGCGCTTCTGGTCCGCGTGCGGGCCGCTGCCGAAGCAGAACTCGGGCGCGTCCGGCGAGCGGGCCGTGACCACCATCACCGGGACGCGCAGCTCCCCGAGGAGCCGGGTCTTGTTGTTGCTCAGCACGTTGTCCGCGGCGGGGCTGTGCACCATCGCCCACAGCTGCCAGCGGTTGTAGAAGCGCACCGCCGCGAGCTGCGCCCAGCTCGGCGTGCTGCTGAGGTGCTGCACGACGATAATGTCCCGCACCACGAGCTGCGCGTCGTGCAGAGGGACCAGCACGCGCTGCGCGGGGCACGTCGCCGTGAGCACCGCCGCCCCGCACGCGTCCGCGCCAAAATCGACCTGGTCGGCGGCGCCCTGCGCCGTCGGCCCGCACACCAGGTCGCACCGCAGCACGTACTGCAGGTGGTGCCTGTCCGGCGGCGAGTACGCGACGGCCTCCCACAAGTCGCGCGACGTGTACACGCCGCGGCCGGCCGCGGCGCGCTGGCACGCCGCCCCGCGCAGCCCGCTGCGCACGATGGACGCAATGTGCTCGCTGCGCGTGCCGTGGTACACGGTGCACACGTCGCTGCGCGCGGTGAGGCCAAACGTCACGCGCAGCAGCTGCTGCAGGCCCGCGCGCAGCGCGTTGTCGACCGCCACGACCGCGACGACGCGGAAGTTGCTCGCCGCCTCAAACTGCTGCATGCCCGCCTCGCCGCCCGGGCCCTGCGTGCACTCGTTGGGCATCGCCGCGGCCAGCATCGCGCCCACGTCCGGGGGCAGCGCGTGCACGGCGCTGTCCGCAGACCCGGGCCAGTAGCGCACCGCCAGCGTCCCGCCGCCCGCCGGGACGGCGCGCTGCTGCGAGGCCTCGTGCAGGTCGAAGAAACCGTGGCACGCGGGGGGCTCGGGCGTCGGGGCGGCTGCGGTCGCGAGACCGGCGGCGGGGGCGGGTGCGGCAGCGGCGATGCACGGCATGCCGACGCGGCCTGGGATTTCGTGCGACGAGACCGGTGGTCGCAAGGCGCTATTTGGCAAGTTTTGGGTTTTTTTATTTTTCGCTGTTGCGACCCCGCCCTTTATGGGAGACCCCGGTTCAGACCCCCGGGCGGCGAGGCGATGATGGGCATGGCGCTGAACGAGGAGGTGTGCGATCGACTGGAGGGCTCGCTGCACACGCGGCACTGCCTGCGGCTGCGGTGCGCCCTCTGCTTCATGTACAGATTCTACGGCGGCGCGCGCGCGCCGCCCCAGGACTTGCGCAGTGTGCCGCCACAGGACAGCATCGCAAAGGTGAACGCGTGGCTGGCGTCGAGCGCGCAGCACAAGCAGCTCGTGCACGAGCCGTGGTTTGACTTCGGCTGGCAGTAGCGCGCGCGTTGCATCATATATATATATACTAATAACCGTATATATATATACTAATAACCGGTTCTATAATAAAGGCTCTGTAGCGGCAAGCGGTGTGTCTGCGGGCGGCGGAGTGCCAGGCGCGGGCAGCAGCGCGCGCGCTTTCTGCTGACGCATGAACATGGTCATGGTGGTCTGCCTGCCGAGCCCTGCGGGCGAGGCCGCGGCTGGGAGCATCAGAGTGTTCTGCGCGCGACCTCGCGCGTGCTTTATATAGGGCTGAAGCGCAGAGCCCCGGCGACAGCTCCTGGGCCGCGCGACACGGCGCTGTACTACGGCACACCTCGCGACCTTGCACGGGGTGTAGAGCAAATCGCCGTCGTCCTATGAATACATTGCCGCATTGGGTCCTATGAATACACTGCCGCATTAGGTCCTATGAATACATTGCCGCATGAGGTCCTATGAATTCACTGCCGCATGAGGTCCTATGCATACATTGCCGCATGAGGTCCTATGAATACATTGCCGCATTAGGTCCTATGAATACACTGCCGCATGAGGTCCTATGAATACACTGCCGCATTAGGTCCTATGAATACACTGCCGCATTAGGTCCTATGAATACATTGCCGCATGAGGTCCTATGAATGCATTGCCGCATGAGGTCCTATGAATACACTGCCGCATGAGGTCCTATGAATACATTGCCGCATGAGGTCCTATGAATACATTGCCGCATTAGGTCTTAAAAATACATTTTCGCATTAGGTCCTATAAATACATTTTTGAATTAGGTCCTGTAAATATATATTGAAGTGTTTTTTCCCACCCTCGGGGTCGCAAGAGAGCGGTGTCGCGAACGCACACGGCATCCATGGCCTCGGAGGGAGGCGACGTGCGGCTGCGCGCAGCGTGGCTCGGCTGCGGCGCGCTCTATGCGCGCCGGACGCTCTGCAATGCCGCAGGATGGACTGCGCAGCAGAACCGGGAGTACGAAACTGCCTTCAGAGTACAGCAGCGCGACATTGAGACAGCTCTCACGCGGGAGTCGGCGCCTGCCAAGCAGCGCCGCACAAGTCCGTGGACCCAACGTCGTCCGGACCAGCAGGACGAGTTGTTCGACCATTTCTGGCCCATCAAGGAGCTGGAGAGCGGCATACAGTTCAAGAAGGGCCTCATTTCCGGGCTGGAGCAATCCCGCGACCGCAACGAGTCGCTCCTGGAGGCGTCGGAGCGGGAGCTTGTGGAGCTGCAGGCGCAGCATGCCAAGCTCATGCTCAAGTTTCGCCCCCAGTATCACCACCACCTGCAGCGCCACGGGATGAATGTGTTCAAGTGCGAGGTCGAGAACAGCGAGGACGAGGGCAGCGAGGTCGAGAACGGCGAGGACGGGGGCGGCGAGGACGAAGACGGCGAGGTCGAGGACATCAAGGGACGCAAGCGCGTCAAGGCAGCGGGCACGCACAGTGGGGGCCGCAAGCGTTCCAAGGCCAAGGGCACGGGCAATGAGACCAAGAAAGCAGGCAGAGAGGACGGGCGCGTGGAATGCGTGGGCGTGGATTTTTGGTGCTTGAATTTGAAGAACGGCCTCGAGATTCTCGTCGAGGTGGATTACATGCATGCGCGCACACACACACACACACGCACACGCACACGCACACACACGCACACGCACACGCACACACACACGCACACGCACACGCACACACACACACACACGCACACACACGCACACGCACACACACACACACACACAGGACGCCATGGGCTCGGGTGCGTTGGACGACATCGACGTCGCAAATCTTATTGTCAACTCCCTTCTCGTCGAGGTACACAAATTCCCGCCCAGAACACACACACACGCATGCCTGCACGTGACGCCGACATGCACCGCGCACTGAAACACGCACACACACACGCAGGACCAGGGTGCCTCTGGGGCAAAGGACAGGAGCGACGCCACCAAGCACATTATCAGGGAACTTTCTATGGACATTTGATACACGGAGACTCGCCATATTCAAGCAAGGCCTGTGTATCTCCGGCGCAGAGGGCCGGGCGTTTGTTTGGGTGCGCCGCTGCGCTTGTTTGTTTGATTTATAATAAAGGGCTGGCGTGTGATCTGGGCGTTTGTTGGGCGTTTTATCCGGAGGCTGTCTCAATCCCAAACCCCCGACCCTGATCCCGCCAGGGGCGAGGAGTCGGGACAGGACGAGGCGAGGAGTAGGGACAGGACGGCCTGCTGCTCGGCCTCCGCACGCGCTTCCTCGAGCTCGCTCAGAAACGCACAGTCGGAGCCGACGGCCTCTGCGGGCGCGGCGATGCAGGCCTCTGCGGGCGCCGCGCCGCGCGCAGCGATGCAGGCCTCGTGCAGCTCGAGCGTGAAGGCGCGGCTCGGCTCGCCGACTCCGCTCGCGAGCGCGCACTCGAGCGCGTGCGCAAACGTCTCGTCGGGCTCGACCGCCACCGGGCTCGACCGCGCGTGCTGCTGCGACTGGCGGGCGGCGCGCTGCGGCTCGGGCGCCAGCCGCGTGGACCTGGTCTTGATGCACTCGGGCGTGCGCCAGCCACAGGGGATGCACGTTGGACGCCGGCGCTCCGCCGTGAGTGTCTTTGCCTGCGCGGGGCCCGCCTGCAGCGCTGCACACACGCCCCCGCCCAGCGGCGCGTACTCGCGGCGCAGCGCGCTCCGGCGCAGCGCGCGCGACAAGGCATGCGCCCCCCCGTCCAGCAGCCCGCGCGCCCGCCCGAGGCCCGCGGCCAGCCGCTGTGTTATCCCGCGGCCGGCACTGTCTTGCATTCGCGGGGCCGGAGCGCCTCGCGCGCATGGATATACGTGCGCGCCGCCGCTGGCGGTATTCGCGAGCGCGCTACATGCACGCCGTCGTATATAAACTCGCGCGCGCAAGGGCGCGCACGGCAGGTATGGACGCATTCGACGCCGCGCCCCCGGCGGGGCCGACAGCCCCGCCGTCTCGGCACCAGCGGTTCGCGAGCGGCATCGAGGACCCGCAGGACCCGGTGGCACGGCTCGAGCAGGTGTTCTGGCCGTCGAGGGACGGGGATTTCGTGCGGGGCAGCCCGCTCGGCGCACATCGGATTTCGGCCATCTACATAGACGAGTACACGCGTGTGGGGGCCTCGGAAGCAAACAGCGGGGGGTTTGATTTCAACCCGACAATGGCCCAGTTTATTTTTGAAATACGGCGCGATCCGCACGACGCGCACGGCGCGTTTGAGCTCCGGCGCAAAGCCCCGGCAAACTCCGTGATGGTGCGCTCAGGCCAGAACACCCTGCGCACCCAGCAGGGCTGGGGCCTCATGCCGATCGCGCAGTGGCGCCCGCTCACAGACGGAGATCAGATCCACGTGAACTACAGCAACCACCGCGGAGTGTCGTATTCCCACGGCCATACGTTTGAGTTCCAGACAGCGGGACGCACATGCGCGGGGTGCTGGCATACATGGACGCATACAGGTACAGCGCCCCCGTAACGAATGAGATCGAGGCAAAGTGCGGACAGTTGATGTACATCGCCGCGCCTGCAACTCCCTGCTCCCGGGTCGCCGTCGCCTCAGCCGCCGTCGTCGCCCACGCACCGGGCCGAGTTTTGGGTTTTGGGTTTTGGTTTTTTTTTGGTTTTTTTGGTTTTTTTTTGACTCTCCTTGCGACCCCTAAAAAAACGACTGCCTTTTACCGACCTGCGACCTCTTCCGGGCCATATAGCAGCGCGGCCCTGCGCCTCGGTCTCGACCACGCCTCGGACGCATGTCTCAGCGCTACAACGCGCTGCGGGTGACGCCCGACATGGAGCACGCCCGCGCGGCGCAGAGCGTGTCGCTGCTGTCGACCAGCCACAACGACGAGCTGCTGCTGCCCGGGCTCCTCGGGAAGGTTTCGCTGGAGGTTCTCTGCTTCGAGTTTGCCGGCGGCAACCCGAGACAGACGGACGTGACCTTTTTCTCTGACGAAGACGCGAAGTCGAAGCGGCTCGCGCTGAACCGGGTGCTGAACGAGACGCTGGCACAGATTGCCCCCGAGGCCGAGTTTGCGATCCGCGGACCCTGCGTCATATGCTTTGTCGATTTTGAGCGCGGGGGGGGGTGCTGCGCCGATATGCCGCGCGGCGGCGACGCGCTGCAGCAGCTCGTGCGCGGCATCCTCGCGGCGCAGGCCGCGCGCGTGTGCGAGAGGACAGTGCCGTATGTCATTACACGGGTCACTGCGCACATGCGTGACGTCGGCAGCGAGCCCTGCGATCATCTGCGCACGATGCTGCTGCAGGGCGTGCACGAGATCAAGACGACACCGAGCGCGTGGCTGTCGCAGTTCAGGGCGCAGGAGGGGAGTCTGTCGGCGCGCGCGCTCGCCGTGAAGCGGGTGCGCACCGTCTTGCAGGACTGGATCACCGGCAAGGACGGCTTTTTCGTCTCCCGTCACGGGCAAGACATTCCCTCGGACGCCGAGTGGGCTGATCTGCTCGACGCCGCGTGTGACATTATGCAAGAGGCCTAGCCCGTTGTGGCGGCCCGTTTTAGGGCCGCGTGTGACATTATGCAAGAGGCCTAGCCCGTTGTGGCGGCCCGTTTTAGGGCCGCGTGTGACATTATGCAAGAGGCCTAGCCCGTTGTGGCGGCCCGTTTTAGGGCACTAAAAGGAGTGAATAAAATTCATACAATTGCGCCTGTGTTTGACCCTGGTCGCTTAAACAGCTAGGTCTGTGCAACGACGGCGCACGATTCGCCTTGCGGATGGGAGGGCAGGCGTGTGTTCTTCTGCAATACGTTTGCGCGTACCCGCGGTGTGTTGGAATATGCGGGGGTATATATACAGACCCATGCATCTTTATTATGTCGCTACACCATGGCGGTCGCGCTCGGTCAGAATATGCAGGCGGTTCTGAACGAGAGCGGCGGGCTGTGGATCTTCGGAGCGGCGATTCGCAGTCGACTCGACTTACCAACAGAGGGGCCTGCGTGCTTGGGGGGGGCCCCCCCCCCCCCCGGGACAGCGCCGCAAGCCGGCGAACATCCGTTTGCCGGTGAGGGAGTCGCGATGGTGTCGGTGTGGCGCGAGTTTGCATGCTGCGTGACAGACAGCGGCGCGGTGTGGGTCTGTGGCATGAATCGCTTTCACCGGCTTGGACAGCACGCGGGTGTCCGTGAATTTCATCGCGTCTTTCGTAGATTGGATGCCACGGCCTGCGGCGGGGCTTCCATTGCGGCGGTGTCGTGCGGGTTCGACTTCTTGATTGCATTGACACGGACAGGGGAGGTGTGGAGCTGTGGCGCGGGCGACTGCGGTCAACTGGGACACAGCAACTTGGAGGATACCCCCATCCTCGCGCGGGTGGCTGCCCTGGAGAACATCGCCATGGTAGTGGCAAGCATGGATACCACAGCGGCCGTTGATACAGACGGGCTGGTGTGGGTATGGGGGAGTCAGAGGGTCAGCTGTGAGGTGGGAGGATGGGCTTATTTATCGACTCCGCAGTGCATGGGCCTGTCCGCGTTTGGCGGACACAAGGCCGTGCTGGTGGCGGCCGGGACTTTACACCGTGCGGTAGTGACGGAGCACGGGGGCCTCTGGACATGGGGTTTCGGGGGTGATGGCCAACTTGGCCACGGCGACAACGAGCACCAGGTGGCACCAATGCGGGTGGTGAGCGGACTGCAGGACTCGCGCGTGTGGATGGTCTCGTGTGGCATGCGCCACACCCTGGTGGCGACGGAGGACGGCTTCGTGTTTGGCATGGGCTCTTCAGCGGAAGGCTGTATCCGTGCCGATGCGCTGGGCGAATTCTGGGTTCCGACGCACATCGATAAAAATTTCTTCGGCGGCGCGCGGATAGTGTCTGTCAGCGCAGGAGAGTCCTGCTCGACGGCGGTGTCCGAGCAGGGCTGCATGTACTGGTGGGGGCGCAACGTCCTCGGCCTCGAGGAGCCGGGGACCGGCGCGCGCCACTCGTGCGCGCGCGTGGCTGCCACCTGCTTGCCGGGCGGGCGCGTCGGGCGAGCCAAGCGCCTGGCGTCCGACCACATTCTGGTCGTGGCCATGGGCGCGCACAACAGGCTGGGCGCCGCGCACACGATGCCCGGGTTCGCCTCCGACGAGATCTTGCACAAGATTGCGAGGAGCTGCACCGTGCCGCACGACGGCTATCGCGCCCTGTCCGAGGGCATGCGGCGGCTTGTCGTGGCGGAGCCCGCGGGGGGCGGGGTTTTTTGACGCGCACGCTGTGCATCCTCGCACCTCGGTCAAACCGCTGGGTCGGTTCAACCGCTAGGTCGGTCAAACCGCTGGGTCGGTTGAACCGCTAGGTCTCATTTGTTCCCGCCAACACCTATCCCGGGACCCCGGGTTCCTGTTTTGGTTTCGTGTTGCGTGCGCGCGCTTGCAGAATGGCCCCCGGCATTCGGGGCGGCCCTCGATATCACGGGCACGCACGCGCACGCCCCCCGCCCCGACACACGCACGCACACGCACGCTCGCATGTCGGGCAAGAGGCAGACGCTGGCCGACAAGCACGGGGAGTGCGCGGGGCTGCTGCACGACGTGATGCGGCGGTGCTCGCCCGAGCATTCGCGCGAGGTGGCGCGGATGCGGGAGTGCTACCACGAGGAGCGCGACCGCATCCGTCTGGGGCGGATGCGCGGCAGCGACGCGGTCATCAACGACATCATGGGGTCGCATGCGTGCGCGCTGGCGCTGGCGGGCGTGTGCCAGGAGCTGCGGTACCTCGACGCGTCCGCGGAGTTTGCGCACTGTCTGCAGATTTTCGCGCGCGGCACGCCGGGCATTCTGCGCGGGATCGAGGCCGGGACCTTTTCGCGGGACGCGGGGGGCGCGCTCTGCGGAGACGCCTCGCTGCACGGCACGATGGAGCAGGTGCGCGCGGTGCACAGGGAGTGCGCGGCGCGCTGCGACGCGGCGTGCGCGGCCGTGCAGCAGAGCATGCAGTGCCGCCGCTTCCTCGCCGCGTACAGCACGCTCCCGCAGCTCCTCGCGCTGGCCCGCGGCGAGCCCAACCGCGTCGTGAGCATGCCGCCGACCGGCCTCGAGGGCCACCGCGCGTTCCCGATGCTGCTGCGCGACGAGCTGCTCATGGGCGCGCTGCTGCTGTACGCGCGCCACCGCCGCGCGCGCGCGGCCGCCGCCGCCGGCAGCGGCTGGCTGGTCTTTCTGGCGGAGCAGCTCGGCGTCGCGCCGACGAAGGGCGGCGGCGAGCAGCAGGGCGGCGGCGAGCAGCGTCTCGCCGCGCTGCGCGCGGCGCTGCGCGAGGACTTTACCTCGGTCGTGTCCGCGCGCGTCAACGTGTACAACCGGCGCTTCATCATGCAGCAGAGCGTCGTGCGCGCCGACGCCAGCATGGCGGAGCTGCGCGAGCACTGCGCGCGCATGAAGCGCAAGATCGGCGCGCTGCTCGACGGCGGCAGCGGCGCGCCGTAATTTTCCGCATTCAGTAAAAGGCAGCGGCGCGCCGTAAGTTTCCTCATTCAATAAAAGGCAGCGGCGCGCCGTAAGTTTCCTCATTCAATAAAAGGCAGCGGCGCGCCGTAAGTTTCCTCATTCAATAAAAGGCAGCGGCGCGCCGTAATTTTCCTCATTCAATAACTCCCGACTGCATTTGCGGCGAGGCCAGGGGGTGGGGGGCAGAGAGGGGCGGTGGGATACCGGCCCTGCATCCAGTCTAGAGTCCAGCAGTGACGAGGAGGACAGTGGTGAAGGCAGAGAGGGGCGGTGGGATACCGGCCCTGCATCCAGTCTAGAGTCCAGCAGTGACGAGGAGGACAGTGGTGAAGGCAGAGAGGGGCGGTGGGATACCGGCCCTGCATCCAGTCTAGAGTCCAGCAGTGACGAGGAGGACGGTGGTGAAGACGGGGCAGCAGGGAGGCCCGCGTGGTCTGGCCAACGGGATCGGAGAAGACAAGCAAGAAACAGAGCAGAGCAGGCACGGTGTGTCCGCCCGACTGGGCGATCGCACAGTCAAGGCTTGTTTTTCGGCGCGGGAGGGCAGCTCGCGCATGTCGCAGGGTGTTCTGCGCACGATGGGATGCAGCAGCTGCTAGCTGCGTCATTCAACCAGGCTCTGATCTCTCTTCTGCCGTTCCCAGTAAAACCTTTGTATTTCTTGGCGACACTTGGACTGCTCGCATCCATGCGGACGCCCGCGTCTCTGGAGATATATAGGTACGCGACCTACACAGCGTGTAGGTCGCGAGAGGTCAAGGGCATGCCCCCGCCGCACGGCAGAGGGACTCGTTGGGTGCATGTGTGCATGGCGGTGGCTGTCTGTGTCCCGATGTCCATCGCATCCACCACGCCGTGCTCAGCCGAGGGGGGCGTGAGCTGTCAAGCTGGAGATTTCGCCAGGCCCGTACGCGCCGCAGCGGCCGCCCCCTTCAACGCAACGTGCGGCTATACAGCAGAGAATGTGACGGGGTGCCCCAGCACGCCGCATGGCGGTGTCGCGGCGGAGACCTGCGTGGCCGACGTATTCGAAATAACCTTTCGAGCATCGTTCTACGGGTCTGTCTTGTGCGCGGATGGCTTGATTTTTTTGATTCCAGGTTTGGTTGTGTCTTTGGATTTTTACATGTTCGATACACATACCCACACGATGAGGGCGACGCCATCCAACGATCTGGAGCTGTATAAAACTCTGTACAACGGAGGCGTCTACATGGATTCGATAAAAACGCTCTTTTTGGTCCCCTTCCAGGCACAGGCCGTTGGCGTGGTGGACCTGGCAGACCCCAGCACGCCCGTGCTCTCGCACCTGATTACAACGCCCCCCACGGACCGTTGGGAATTTGATTTTTTTGATCGCTGGGTGGGGAACATGCACGCTGGCAGATACAGCGGGGGGGTCCTGTTTGGCAACTTGATTCTGCTTGTCCCGTACGATGCCGCGACGATTGGGGTGCTTTTTGTTCAGCAAGACAAAAGCGTCCAATTCAACGAAGTCGCGTGGAATGACGCGGCCGAACCGAATAGACTGGTCGGAGCAGCAAAGTTCAGCTGCGGGGTCATGGTGCACAGCAAGCTGTTCCTGGTGCCCAAAGCCGCCGATTTTGTGGGCATCGTAGACGTCTCGGAACCCGGGGCGACACATGTCGCCGTCAGCGTCGACTCCGCATTGCAGTTCATACCGGACCAGAACGGTCTGAAACACAAGTATGCGGCCGCGGTTCTTGTAAACAAGACCATATATTTGGCCCCATGCTGTGCGACGGAGTTTGCAAAGATGGACACCGAGACTGGGCTTATCAGTGAGGTGCGCGCGGGAGCCGTCGTCTTGTCCCCGGGGGGGGGTTGCTCAATATGCCTGTATGCATCTGCCGTGCAGGGCACCAACGGCAAAATCTACTTCGCCCCTCTGAATGCAGCGTACATTGTGGAGATGGACATCGGGAATCCAGGGGCGTCCAAGCAGTTGCTCACAGGGGGGGGTATTATGGGGAACGTTGACATGCAGCTGTACGGGTCGGCTGTGCTCTCCGACAACGGGCTTCTTTATCTGTTCCCGTGGGAGACTGACGCGCTATTCGTACATTACAAGAAAGAGTCTGCGCGGATCACCACGGTCTGTGCCCCGGGACAGGCGGACGCACCCCCCTGCGAGTGTGCCGCGTGTCCCGGGAATAGTTCCTCACTTCCGGGGAGCACAGCCTGCTTGTGCGACAGCGGGTACGAAGAGGCCGCCCTCGGCGATTTCGCGTGCGCCCGGTGCGCGCCTCAATCATATCGGGGGGGCAGCGACGAGGCCTGCGTGGTGTGCGCGGAAGGCTCCGTGGTCACCTCGAACGCAGACGCGTGCTTGATAACTTGTCCCGCTGGGCAGTACAGAAGCAGCCCCGCGCTTTGCCAGACGTGCCCCGCCAACAGCGAGTCGCCCGAGGGCAGCGCCGGCGTCGAGGCTTGTGCGTGCCTCCCCGGGCATCGGGAAATCGAGCACGCTGCTGCTGCCTTCTCATGCGAACTCTGCGTCGCTGGGAAGTATTTGCCATCGCCGGGGGCATCCGCGTGCGAGAATTGCGCTGCCGGTAAATACGGCGCAGCGGGGGGGGCGTCAACGCGACGCGCTGCCAGTCTAGAGTCTATCGTCTCGTATAGAGAGAGCGAGGCAGCACAGCACACGGGGTTGTTCGGCAAGTGAATTTACTAGTAATGGTCTGTACACCCCCCAGCAATCACGCGACTCCTACGGGTCCTGCGTCAAAGAGTCTATCATAGAGAGGCAGGGGCCGTAAAAGACAGGGGAATCCAATTCAGTGCGTCGGTACACCCCCCAGCAACCGCGCGACTCCTACGGGCCCTGCGTCAACGAGTCTATCATAGCGAGGTAGGGGCCGTGAAAGACAAGAGAATCCAATTCAGTGCGTCGGTACATCCCCCAGCAATCGCGCGACTCCTACGGGCCCTGCGTCAAAGTCTGTCATAGAGAGGCAGGGGCCGTAAAAGACACAGCCATGCGACAAGGGAATCCAATTCAGTGCGTCGGTACACCCCCCAGCAATCGCGCGACTCCTACGGGCCCTGCGTC
>Ga0209491_10000721_pt1 | contig 66407 bp, 41 predicted proteins | sample BON02_FD_187213 | JGI IMG/M metagenome (GOLD analysis project Ga0209491, IMG submission 187213) | Freshwater microbial communities from Lake Bonney liftoff mats and glacier meltwater in Antarctica - BON-02 (SPAdes) (version 2) | ecosystem: Environmental > Aquatic > Freshwater > Ice > Glacier... | reverse complement strand
AAAACATCGACCCTCCCTGGTCAATTTTTCTACCCAAGGAGAGTCGCGTTCGGCGGAAGTTTACAGACAAAGGAATTCGCGTTCCATTGCAATCCCGCCGTGAGTCTCAATTTATCTGTTTTTTTTTTAATTGCGGCTACGCCGTAAACTTTCACGCTGCGCCGAACTCCTCTAAAATCAGTCGGCAGTGCCATTCCTGTGGGTAGCTTTTTCCCGCGTCTGGGTGTGGCGAGTCCCAGCGTTAGGTCTCGGTAGCAGAATTTGTCGAACATGGTTCGGATGGCTGCGATATGAACGGCGATCGTGGAGTTGCCTTGGCCCGCGTCGATTAGAAATTCCAGATATTGTCGTACGTGTTCGCGGGTCAATTGGTGCGGTGGTCGTTTGGACCAGCGAAGCAAGGCGGCGACGGCAATTCGATAGTTGCGAATCGTGTTTTGTTGGTAGAACCGCAGTCGCATTTCGCGTACCATCGCCAGCAGAAACGCTGCGGCAGAAGGTTGGTCTTGGTCCAAATCGACGACTGCCAGTTTCCGGGCCAACCGATCTTGGATTCCATCCTTAATGTAGTGTCTGCCCAAAGCTCCGGCGTAGGCAGTGCCCGAAGGATAAAGATGAACGGCGTCTTGATGCGGCAGCAAACGATTGGGCAGCGGATTCTGAGGCAGCGGATTCATTGCGTTGTCCCGAGTCAAATGGTGGACGCGTTGAGGCGGTGTTATCGCTTGAGCGTTGTATCGATCAACCGGGTGCCAGTGGAGTTGGCCAGCCGATTGCAACCGGATGCCAGTGATGTTGGCGAGCCGGTGGGGTTAAGTTCGATAGGGAAACCTTGAGTAGAGATGAGCTTTAGTTTTGCAGATGCTAGCAATGGTTTCAAGTTGCGGCCGAGGCATGGCGGCAACGTTGCATGGCGGCACCGTTGTTTTGTGGCAAAGTTGTTCTGTGACTTAGCGTTTTGATGTTTGGAATCGTCGACTGGGTGATCGGGGATCTGATTCCAGGGCAGTTTGCGAGATTGGACTACAGAAGGCGATAGGTTTTTGAGATTTTTTAGGTGGACAGTTAGTTTTTTGGAAGGCGGGTTTAGGTGTGTGGCCCTGCGGTGGAGAGGGGCTTGATGGCGAGAGGGCTTGGGACTGGCGCATTGGCACTGGGTCGGTACTATGACGGCCAGATTGTGGGGTGCCCTGGTACGATCGACAACGACTTGCATGGCACCGATTACACGATTGGATTTTCGACGGCAGTTAATACGGCAGTGGAAGCGATTGATCGCATACGTGACACCGCGGAAAGTCATGAAAGAATGTTTTTGGTCGAGGTGATGGGTCGGCACTCGGGATACATTGCTGCGTTTTCGGCCTTGGCCAGTGGTGCCGAAGTTGTGGCGGTTCCGGAGACGCGAACGGATTTCGCAAAGATTGTGCACTTGTTGAAACGTTTAAAATCGCGCGGTCGCAGCAGTGCGATGATCATTGTGGCCGAAGGTGACGAAGCGGGTGGTGCGGTAGCGCTAGATGCGTATTTGAAACAGCATGATTGTCCGTTTTCCAGTCGCATCGTAATTTTGGGGCATTTGCAGCGGGGCGGGAATCCGACGCCCGAGGACCGTTGGCATGCAACGATGATGGGGGCGGAGGCGGTTAATGCGATCAATGACGGCGCGACGGGGATCATGATCGGGACCAACAGTGATCATCCTTGCCGGGTGCCATTGGCTGAGGCGATTGACGGGCATCGGGCGGTTCCCGAACATTTGATCAAGATGCTGGAGCAAATTGCCTTAGACTAGTAGGAATGGGGGGACTGGACGCCGGAAACACCGTGTGTGAGTCCGTGGTTGGTTAGATTTGGACTTCCCGTTGAAAAGAAGGGCGTTTTTCGCTTAGAATGCTGACGTCAAACGCGGTTCGTTAGAAATAGCGAACTGGATAGCTGGGTTAAGTGTCTTTGCTGAAGCGAGACGAAAACAGTTTTGCGGCCATTAATCGTGGTGCAAGGTCGAACAAAAGTTCGGCTGATGAGCTGTTTTCGGCTCCAAATAAGGGAATTTTCCTCTGGTTTGAACCTTCAGAAGCAAAGGCCCAGTGAATGAATCATGTTAGCCAAATAAGAGTAGGGAAACCTTTGTCCGACCAAAATCCTGCGGAAAACTTGGATCCAGCTGAAATTACCAATTCCGCTGAAGAATCGACTACAGAGAATGCTGCTGCAGAAGCATCGTCGTTAGAGAACAATCCTACGGGACCGGCCGCTTTTCGGCAGAATCCTGAATTGTCGCTTGAATTGGCGATGGCTTCGGCAAAAGTGTGTTTCGACAACTTTGCTAAGGAAGTGATGGTTCTGGATATGACGCAGAAGACTGCGCTGTTCGACTATTTCATTTTGGCAACGGGAACCAGTCGTCGGCATTTGCACGCCATCAGTGAAGAAATCGATGATGTGCTGGAAAAGCAGATGAAGGACAAACGGATTAGCCGTGAGGGCTATGACGAGAGTCGCTGGATTGTTTTGGATTACGGTTCGGTTGTGATCCATATCTTTGATGAAGAGACTCGTCAGTATTACGGCTTGGAAGTGTTGCATAGTGACGCACCGAAGCTGGATATCAAGCATCTGGAACCTAGTGGCTACCGGTCCAAGAGTGAAGACGACGCCGAGTAAGCCGAGTGCGCATTGAGTCCGCTTGAATGATGGTTGGGTTGTTGCCAATCGAATCGCGTCGCGTCACTTTGCCCTTGTGAACTTTGTCATTTTAAGAGGGGCCTGCGCGGCATTGGACTGCGGGGTCTGAGGCACGGGGCGGAGGGTAAGACTTATAGTGGCGACTTATAGTGGCGACGTTGGCGTGGGCCGCTGTGGAAAGAAATTAGGTTGTGGGAGACGTCGATTGAGACGTCTTTTTTTGTCGCTGCGTCGCACGCTGGTTGCAAGCTGAACGCGATTAGCTGCGTCTGTAGGCGTACGATTTGCCAGTAAGCCACCGATGCCGCGTGGTTACGCAGCGGATCACTCAATCGTCATTTTTGGTATCCGCGACGGTGAAATTTTGGTATCCGCGACGGTGAAATTTTGGTCGTGTGAAGTCTTGGTGTATCATTTTGTGTTCTGTCGTTGCGAGACGATATTGATTCCTCTTTTGTTCAAGCGTTGTTATGCAGATTATCGCTGAATTGCGCAAGTGTTTTGTTGCTCCGTTGACGACATTGTTTCAACAGGCGGGGATCGAAGATTATCGAGGTCAGTTAGAAAGTGCGTTGGGGATGATTCGCCCGGTTCAGAATGCTGGCTTTGGTGACTATCAAGCGAACTTTGCGATGCCCTTAAGCAAGCCGCTGGGGATGAAGTCGCAGGACATTGGGGCGAAGGTTGTTCAGTTGGCCGATCTTAGCCAGCTGTGCAGCAAGGTTGAAGTGGCCGGGCCCGGTTTTATTAACTTGACGTTGACCGATGACTATTTGGTCCAGCAAGCGATGACTGCCTTTGATGGTGGAGCGCATCCGCAAGCGGGTTCGCCGATTGCTGGGGAAGTTGCGCCCGTAGGTGATCGTTTGGGTGTCCAGTGGGCCGAAGATCCCAAGACGATTGTGGTTGATTTCTCGTCGCCAAACGTTGCCAAGCCGATGCATGTTGGGCACATTCGATCGACAGTGATTGGTGATTCGGTTTCCAAGGTTTGTCGGTACTTGGGGCATCGCGTGATCACGGATAATCACTTGGGTGATTGGGGAACCCAGTTCGGGATGATCATCTACGGTTACAAGCATTTTGGCGACGGGCCTGCGTATCAATCGGCGCCGGTGAAGGAATTAAGTCGTTTGTATCGCTTGGTGCGTCAGATCATGGACGTCTTGGAGAAGCAGGCGGCGGTTCCCAAACTGCAAACCTTGGTCGGAGATTTGGAAACGGAATTGGCGGACGCCAAGTCGGTGGTTGCGGCCGCGAATGAAGGTGGCCAAAAGAAGGAGATCAAATCAGCCAAGCAGAAGCTGGGTCAAATCGAAAGTCGGTTGAACGATAATCAGGAGACTTTGTCGAAGACGATCGGTGGGTTAGAAGTTGCCGCCAAGGATGACGTGTTGCAATCGTTGGTCAAACAGCACGGCAATATCGGCACAGCGGTGTTGGAAGAGACCAGCAAGTTGCATGCGGGCGATCAGGAGAATTTGCAGCTTTGGCGTGAAATGTTGCCGCATTGCCATGATGAGATTGATCGAGTTTACAGTCGATTGAACATCAAATTTGATCATTGTTTGGGCGAAAGTTTTTACCATGATCAATTGGCTCCGACGGTTGCCAAGTTGCAAGCGTCGGGTTTGGTGAAACAGAGCAATGGAGCGCAATGTATTTTCTTGGAGGAATTTGATGCGCCGATGATTGTGCAGAAGCGGGACGGTGCGTTCTTGTATGCGACCACCGACTTGGCAACGATTGAATATCGAATGCAGCATTGGCACCCTGACAAGATGTTGTACGTGGTGGATCATCGACAGAAAGAGCACTTTGATAAACTGTTCTTAGTTGCGGACAAGATGGGTTATCAGGCGGTTGAGAAGACCCACGTTAGTTTCGGCACGGTAATGGGTCCGGATGGCAAACCTTACAAGACTCGGTCGGGCGACACCGTTGGGCTGGAGGGGTTGATTGACGAAGCGGTCGCCAAGGCTTTGGAAGTAGTGTCGCTGGTGGAGCAAAGCAAGAAGCAGGGTCCTGAATTTAGCGAAGCACAGCGATCTGCGATTGCTGAAGTGGTGGGTGTAGGCGCTTTAAAGTATGGCGACCTTAGTCAGAATCGGACCAGTGACTATAAGTTTGATTTTGACCAGATGGTGGCTTTGGAAGGGAACACCGCGACGTATCTTCAATACGGCTATGCGCGGGTGAACGGTATCTTTGGCAAGGTGGGCGTGTCGGCGGATTCGCTAGTAGCCCAACATCCCAAGTTGATGATTACCAACGATGCCGAACGAGCGTTGTTATTGTCACTGGTTCGATTCCAAGATGCGTTAGAAGAAGTGTTGGTGGATTATCGCCCGAATCTTCTTTGCGTGTATCTATTTGAAATGACTCAGACTTTCTTTTCGTTCTATAACCGTAAAGACTGTCATGTGGACGGTGCCCAGAAGGATGTTCAATTAAGCCGATTAGTGATGTGTGATTTGGTGGCCAGGACAATCAAGACCGGACTGGCGTTGTTGGGAATTGGTGTCGTTGAAAAAATGTAGTGTCGGCCCTAGTCGGTACAGGAAATTCGTGCGGCCTGGTTTCTGATGGCCTGGTCGCGAATTGCGAATTGCTTGGCCGCGAATGGTTTTTGGCTGGGGCGACGACTATTGATTCACTTTATTGACGATGTCGTTGTCAAAGTAATTAATGGACATGCCGGCATCGACAACAATTTTTTGGGCGTTCAGGCCTGAAGACCTTGGGCTAAGTAAGAAGCAGGCCACGTCTGCGGATTCCTGCGTGGTGACGGCCTGTTGGCGGGGGATTACTTTCTCGGCGTACAAATATGCGTCCACATAGCCGGGGATGCCGGCGGAGGCGCTGGTTTTGAGTAGTCCGGGTGCAACGGCATTGAAGCGAACTTGGGAAAATTGACTGAAGCTTTTGGCCAAGAATGCCAAACTGCTATCCAGTGCCGCTTTGACAGGCGCCATAAACCCGTAATTTTCGCTGGCCATGGTGGTTGTGGAAATCGAGATCGTGATGACCGACGCGGTTGGGGTCAGCATTTCTTTGAAAGCATTGGCAATCGCAATGAAGCTGAAGCAAGAGACGTCGATGGTGCGTAAAAATTGCTGCCGCCCGGTTTCGTGGAAGGGACGCATGCCGCCCGAGTAATCGGCGAAGGCAATAGAATGGACCAGTCCATCGATTTGCCCAACGATCGCTTTGACCTCCAAGGCAACTTGGTCAATCTGATCTTGGAATTCGACATCGCAGACCAAAATAGGCTTATCCTTCAAAAGCTTGCCTAGGCTCTCTTTTCGCTCGGGCGATCGAACCACGTAGATCACCTGGGCCTGATGTTCTTCCAGCGTTTTTGCGACGTGGTAAGCGACGCTTTTCTTGTTGGCGACACCAAACACAACGATCGTTTTTCCAGCGAGTTGTAAGAAATCCATGGCAGCAAATTTTAGTTACAGAGGAAGGGGGATCGTCCGATCGCAGCAGTGAACGGGCACTACTTTTGAGCTTTTGGCGCCAACGAACAAACAAAGTCGAATCTTAACGAAAGTGCATCACCGACCATGACTTTTCCGCTAAGGAAAATCACATTTTGGACGGTTTCGCGAACTTCAGCGTGTAGTTCAACGGTATCGCCAGGGCGTACCATCTTTTTGAACTTCGCCTTGTCGACTCGAGTTAGCACGGGGACCGCGGACGAGGCGATTTTGTCGAGGATGCGAGAAACCAGAACCGCACCGGCCTGGCAGCACGATTCGATCAGGATCACACCAGGAACGAGTGGAAATTCGGGGTAGTGGCCCTGAACGAAAAATTCGTCTTCTCGAAAGGTTTTACGGCAGACAATCGAATCGTCCGTGGATTCTACGATTTCGTCGATCAACAACATCGGTGGACGGTGCGGGATTGCGGCCAAGATTTCTTCGAGTGACATGGATAAGATTTCCGATTAAAAAATAATTGTTGCGAACAGAGCCACGTTGCGTCCCAACGTCACTAGGGTGCCCATCATCCCGAAGGATGGTCAATAGTTCAATAAGGCTTGACAAGTTCCCCGCGTGGACCTAGCCAATAAGGGCTTGCGGCGCCTTGAAACATTGGAAAATGGGCGGTTTAACGGGGTACAAAGTGGACGGTGCTTCTAAAAACGATTTCCATCGCAAAGGAGTTAGATTGGATTGCGATTGCATGCTGGGATCTCGCGTGAAAACTACCAGTGGAAGCGGGAAAAGTCATTTGCCCTGACGCGCGGCTGAAACCGAAGCCAAGTCTAGATTCGGTCCCGCAAGGTTGATTGTTTGCCGTTGGATTGCTTACGTTTGTATCCAAACACATACTGATTGGCCCGGGGAACCTTGGACTAGCGTGTCTTGTGCGAGAGGGCGAAAGTAAGAGGGCGAAAGTAAGAGGGCGAAAGTCAGTTCCCAATCCAGTCCAAAGCCATCGTCGGGTTTAGCAATAGATCGTTTCGAACTTGGCGATTCTTTGGCGGACGTGCTCAGCGTCTGCCGCGTCGCCGGTCTGTTGACGGCTTTCGTAGTCGTCTTCAAATTCCTCAATCAGGTCGATGATTTCGCTGCGATTTGGGTCGCTCATACGGTCAAAGAACATGACGCCTTGAAGATGATCGAATTCATGTTGGAGAACTCGAGCGAAATAGCCACTGGTGCGAATTTTCACCAGTTCGCCTTTCAAATTATAAGCTTGAAAATCAATTTCCAATGGCCTTGTGACCGGGCCGTAGACGCCGGGTAAACTTAGGCAACCCTCTTCGCCCTCTTCGGAGCTTTTTGGGCGACTAATGACGGGGTTGATAAATGCTAGTTCCTCGCCTTCGCCGCGTTTTCCTGTTGTGTTGATGACAAACAGTTGCAGCGGCAGGTTGACTTGGTTTGCGGCCAGGCCCACGCCTTTTGATTCGTACATCAAATCAAACATCTGCGACACGAAATCCTTTAGCTGCGCGTCAACTCGTTTGATCGGTTTACTCTTGTGACGCAGTGTAGGGTGCGGGTGAGTAATGATCGCCAGTGTTCGTTCTTCTGGTGTCAATGTTGGGATCAATGGGTTGTTCATCAATTTCTCGTCAAGGCTGGTAAGTCGTGAACCCTGCATCGGTTGTCATCAATGTCGATCCAACGGCGGGCCTATTTGTAAAACCGACCTCACGCTAAGCAGGCACCAGACTAAGCAGAACCCAGACTAAGGATGCTTGAACCTACGTGGAAACCGTACTATTTTTGCTGCACTGTTGTGGTGGATTCTAGGCCCGACATTAGAACGTTTTTCGCCTTGGTTCACTACCGGTCATTCGGGCCGGTTCTTGACCCAAGTTTGGTTGCTAGTGGGTATAGGAAAATCGCTGTGAATACGCCCAGCCAAGAAGAAACGGTTGCTAGGCTTTTGTCGCAGGCCATTCGTGGATCGAGGGTCCGTCAATGGACTTGGCCGCCAGATTCCAGTCGAGCCAATCCTGAGAAGCCAATTTCCAGGAATATCATGGCGATTGGGAAGAGGATTGCGGGGGATGGTCATTCGGACCAATGATAGCGAACCATACACCAGATGGCGCGGATTCCATCTTTGATGCCGATTTTCTTTCCCTGGGCGTAGGTTCGTTTGTTGTAGGAGATGGGTTGTTCACAAAATTTAGCTGACGCAGATCGGGCAAGTTTAGCGGTCAGTTCGATTTCAATTCCAAAACGATTTTCTTTTAGAGAAGGACTGATCGATTGAATCAAGGAAGTCTTGATCAACTTGTAGCAGGTTTCCACATCAGTGAGTCGAAGTCCGTTGAAGACATTCGAAATTTTGGTGATCGTTTGATTTCCAAAACGGTGCCACAAAGGTGACGAATCGTTAACGCACAGCAAAAAGCGACTGCCGTAAACTACCGTTGATTGACTTTCATTTGCCGCTGACAGCAGTCTCATTAAATCCATTGGATTGTATTCATTGTCCGCGTCCTGAATTGCGATCCAAGGCTGTTTGGCCAGCGGAAATCCTGTTCGCAAGGCTGCTCCTTTTCCTTGATTGACCGTGTGTGACACAATCGAAAGTCCACCGGGAAGTCGCCGTGTCCAAAAGGGTTCATCGCATTGCAGTTGCCGTAGATTTTCTCCAGTACGATCGGTGCTGGCGTCGTCAACCACAATAATTTGTGATACCGCGGGGCAACTGGCCAGACGTTCCAGCACGCCGATGATGGTGTCGCCTTCGTTGAAAACAGGCACGACCACCGACATTAGATCCTCTGTGGTTAGCGGTTGCAGTCCATATTGACGGATCGTTTGACGGTCCAAATCTGTGGTCGCTTGTTCGATCAAGTGATTGTAGAGATCGGCATTGGGCCAATTGAAAAGTTCGGCGTCCGATTCAACGGATTGGATACGCTTTGCGGGGCGATCGTTGACCAGCGAAGTCGCAGTTGTACGAAAAGCCTGGAAACATCGCGTACGAAAATCATGCCACTGTTGCGGCGTCAAAGGTGTTGCAGCTGTTGGATTGGGCGGCATGGTTTAGCAGACTTCCAATGTAATCGTGACAGGAGTCCATGCCATCGATAATCAAAATGAAACATCAGTGAAAGCATTTATTCGGATTCTGCAACGAAGCAGAACAGAAGTTGAAATCAAGTGAACGGACAAGTGAATGCGAAAAGGGTCTAGCCACTAAATTGATCGGGTTGCTTTGCTGCATCATACAATCGATTGGTGCACGATTGCAGTACGCTGGAGATAGGACACTGCGAAATTATTCGAGTCGCGGGTACGCTGGAATCAATGCCATGTCAAGCAAGCTAGTAGAAAAAGAGTGGATGCCAGCGAAAATAGAATTGTTCAAAAAAGGTTTAGTGTTTGCTTGACAAGTGGTTGGTTGCGCAGAGAATAGGCGGAAGCTTTTCAAGCGTTGCTTGTTGGCTCTGTGTCGGTGACCCAATGCGAATTCAGTAGCCGCAACTGATTTATTGGTTTTGGCTGTTGGATTTTGATCGCTTGGGTTTGCATTGTGACTGGCTTGTTCGCTTGGGATTTTTGTTTCCCGAGTAGTACGACCTTACGGGTTTTGTTATAACACTGGTCTGTTGATTAAGAATTTTGTGCAGTTGATTGTAAGGTTAATAAAGATCTTAGGTCGATGTGGAATCTTTTCTGGATCGTGATGGTTAGCGGGTAACCTGTGTTCTTAGGTTGCCAATAGTCTGTGAATTCTTTTCCTAAACTTGTTGCTTGTCGTGATAGGAAGATTCCTGATGGATTTATTGACAGTGTTTGGTAGACCCCAGCTCTGGTTTTTGACGAATTATCGATTGATCTTAAGTTACTGTCTGCGTTTGCTGGACGAACTTGTGTCTGTTTCGATGACAACTTTCGCGGCGTTAATTAGAACTTTCTTTGGGCAAGTAAACTTGCAATCTATGCCCAGCAGTGGGGCGTGTGTTTTACGCCTGCACAATCGCCTGCACAATCGCCTGCACAATCGCCTGCACAATCGCCTGCACAATCGCTTGCAATTATTTTCAACCGGTTCTTCGCGTGTTGGCGAAACAGTGCTTTGGCTTGAATCTAAAGTTTCTCAATGGTTAGTTGCCACCAGATTTCCCTTGGTGTTGAGGTTCCCGACTGACCTGGTTGCAAGTGTCGTGGATTTTCGCCGGGATTCAATTTTGTCTTAGTCGGCAGCCAAAGTGTGGGAAACTTTTAGGCAATGGTTGTGTTTTGGAAGATGAATTGTGCGGCGGGAAACGACACTGGAAAACGACACTGGAAAACGACACTGGAAAACGACACTGGAAAACGACACTGGAAAACGGCGTTAGAAAACGGCGCTGTGTGATTGAAGACGAAAAATTCTTTGTTTGGGTTTTAGTAATATTTGGTAATCAATGGAGTGACTGCAACGGACAGGACGTTCGTTGTTCCTTGTAAGTCGATGTGCAAAGGATTTGCCATAACGTGGGTTGATTGGACGCGATTCTCGTTAGGAGACGAACAAGGTTTTTGGGAGAGTGCTGACGTAGGATTTAGTCTAGCGGAAACGGGGAGCAGGATGCTCCCACTCTTTCATTCTTTCTTTTCTGGCATTCTTTCTTTTCTGGCATTCTTTCTTTTCTGGCATTCTTTCTTTTTGCACTGCTGAATTAAGTGCATTCTGTTTTTCGTAGGCCAGTGATGGAGTTTATCGTGTTGGCTGATTCTTGTTTTCGATTTCCCTGGTAGGCAGTCGTCTTGGCCGTAATTCAAATGCAAACTTCGTCTTGATTGGGTACAACTTATGTTAAGCATTGGGACGTGATGGGATGGACCCAGTTGATGGCGTGGTCGCTTGGCGGAGGATCGCGGGAAGTGGGCCTGAGTGAAATTAGAAAGAGTTGTCCAAAAGCGGTGGCTCGTCGCGATAGTGGCTTTCGAATTGGTTCAAGATCAAGTCTAATGCTGTCCTTCCTCTTTGGTTGAAGATGAAAATTAAGCGATTTTCCGAGACGTTGTGATTGCTTGAATGCTGGGATGTTCTGTTTGAATTACTTCTGTGACGACTGCGTGCGACTGTGACCCAAGCGAACGATGGCTTTGAATTGGATGCCGTTGGCGAATTGGCCCTTCTTTCTTTCGGCGCGAATTTGGGTGATCGAATCGGTCAATGGAAGCAGACTTGCGATCTGTTGTCCGGCAGTGTCATCAAACGGGTTGCCGTTAGTGAACTGTTTGAAACTCTGCCGATCGGCGGCCCGGAGGGTCAGCAGGTTTTTGCCAATGCCGCATTGATCGTCCGCACCGTTTTGCCGGCCCCAGTCTTGGTTGAGCAGCTTCTTGAAATTGAACGAAAAATGGGTCGCATCCGCCACCAGCGTTGGGGGCCAAGGATGATTGATCTGGACTTGCTATTGTATGGGCAACAGGTGATTGAATCGCCGTCGTGCCAGGTTCCTCATCCTCGGATGTCTTTTCGGCGATTTATGTTGGAACCTGCGTCAGAGATTGCCAGTCAATGGATTCATCCAATCTGTGGAATGACCGTCGGGCAATTGTTACAGCGGTCGGAATCGAAATCAAAAACAGTGGTTGTTTGCGATGGCACCATTCGACCAAGCAGTCTTTGGCCAGAACGCGAAAAGAAAGCGATTAAGCCATTGGACCTACAACTTCGTGCGGGAATAGGCGATTCTTCAACTGAGTCATTGCGGCAAATGATTGAAGCGGTGGGTTTCCAAGTTGTGCAACCCTTGGAAGGATCTGGCGAATCCGAAGTTCGTCTAAAAAATATTCAGTTAGTGATCCAGCAAACGCAGCCTAAACTGGTCATTTTCACGCATTGTGCCCAAGTTCCGTGGATTGGACTGGGAGCGCCCTATCTTTGTTTGCCGGGCGAGCGGAAAGCGCAATGGAAAGCAGAATTGGACGCGGCGTTGGATTGCATAAAGTAGCGAAGTTTGCCAGTCAGACGTGATTGGCCAAGGTTTGTTGGAAGAGCATAATCAAAATTCAGTGGGTCGAAAGATTTTAGCGCACGTTGAAGGTTCCTTGGATGTTGAAGGTTTCGCCTTACAACGGGCCGATATGGTTAGTCGGGATTGGTCAGCGGTTGCACTGATAAAGTTGAGTATTCGGTAAAGATCGCTCGTTCGACTAGTCGTTCAATTTCCCAGGCAATTTGACCGCTTCTCATCACCGAGGTGTCGAAATGCAGATCCGCTTCGCTCCAGGCTTCGTTGGGCAAACAACTGAGTGACATGCTGGCTAATTTGTGATTCATTTTGGGTGTGTAGCCCGATTCGAAGGTCTCGATTTGCGCTGCTTGGATGCCGCTAACCAGCATGTTGACGGTTGGCGAATCGGTAGTCTGCGAATTCACAGCGACGATGTCTCGCATCCGATTTTTATCGAAACTATAAGCGGTCAGGTCGATATTTTTCGACATCTGAGCCAGTAGCATATCGGTCCAGCGTTCGATTCTACGGCGGAGTCGATTAACCACTTCGGCCCGCGTGTTCCCAGCTTCTTGCAGTAATTGCAGTAGTTCAAGTGCTCGATTGCAGGCATCTTCGTGGCAAGAGACGATACTTTGGCCCAGGCCTGACAAGCGATCTTCGTCGCCCAGGCCTTGTTGAAGATCATAGTAGGCCAGCAGCCCGCCCCAGATCCGAGTGTAAAGTTGGCTGACCAAGACTTCTTCCAGCAGCTGCACTGCGAATTGAATTTCCACTTCGTCTCGAAGTTGGTTAGATTTCTGTTTTCTTAGGGCTGCGGCCAGTTCTTCGTTCCACCGGGCGACCCGGTTTCGGGACACCGTCCAGTATTGTTGGGCGATCAAGGCCATTCGTTCCAAATCGATATCAACCATGATGTCTCGGTTGGAAACCAATACGGTCGCTAGTAGATTCAGTTTTGCACAATGCATAAAGCGGCTGGCCTTGATTGCAAATTGGTTTTCTGTGGGCCGCGACCTTAAAGGTCCGTCGTTTGGGTTGGTCCCTAAGACGAACTTCAGGGTCGAGATGCGGGTTTACTTTTTCTACTGTAATTACCCAAACCAACGTTGATCAGAACGTTCACTGGATTGGGCAGATCTGGTAACGACTAACCGTTGGACTGAATTGCAGAAAAAGGCCTCAAAACAAGGCGTTTTCGTGCAGCGTTCAGATGGAGAATGACCTAAGCGTAGGAATTTAGCGTGTTGCCAAAAATCAACAGTTTACGAGGCTAGGAGTGCTGAAAAGTGAGAAGCAACACGGTTTCTGATTACGGTGATGCAGTTAGTTTCAGGCTGGGACCGTTTGAGCGCGTTTTATTGGGCACCCGCCATTTTGCTTGGGGCACTTGGCATTCTGATTCGCCGTTGCCCCATGTCCGCAAAGTCCTGGAGTCAGTGAATTCCCCCCGGACTTGCGACATTGAGTCAAAGCCAACGTCGTTCAAGACGATGTCATTGCAAAACTACGGCATGACGATGCTGGACTTTTTCTCTGGCGATGAAGGCGGCGCATCAGGCGTTTGCAAAAATGCGATTCGCAGTTGCGACAAAATTTGCGTGATCATTTTCGTTTCTTCGGCATCCAGATTACCTTTGGTCTTGTCTTCAAGTACAGTCAAAAGGTCGATCATGTGTTGTGCAAGTGGTTTGTGAACCATGGCTTGGCCCGTTTGCGGGTCGGGCATATGGCCAAGCGCTGAAACCGCTTGCATAGCTAGGGTGTTTACCAACAAACCAAATGTGGCCTCAGGGATCTCAGAATCACCTTCTTCCTGAATCGCTTGTTCCTGAATTGCTTGTTCGCGTTCAAGAGCGGCAGCCCGTCGTTCGGCGTCCGCTCGGTTCTTCCAATCATCATCAACGTGTAATTCGTTCTCTGACATCACAATGTCCTTCGATTTCAAAGTACTAGATTAAAATTTGGTGAGTTTATCGTAAAACCGACGGTGCAATTAATCAATGCGGCTAAAACCACACAGCGCGATGGGCAGCCGCCCCTCAGGTCAGCGAACAACGGTCCAGGCGGCCAGTCGTAAAACCGCCCGTCGAAATAACCAAGCCCCGACCCAATCGACATTGGAATGTGTTTACTATTAGAGACATCCGGGCCTTCAGGCAGAACGGGCCTCGGAAATTTGGGGGTTCCAATTCAGGCCACCCAACGTGTGAATACTAGTGGTTCCGCGACAAAGATTTCGCACGAAGCTACTTTTGACTCGCTGCCACGATCCGGCCTCGTTCGGCGGCTAGGCCATCCACCGGCTACTCTTGGGCCATCCACCGGCTACTCTTGGTAGGTATGTTCCACCGCGGGAAAGGTCATCGTTCGCACATCTTGGCAATACTGTTTGACTGCTTGGTCAACCATTTGACGTAAATTCACAAACGATTTCACAAACTTGGGGACTCGTCCTGTCGTCAGTCCCAGCATGTCGTGCATCACCAGTACTTGCCCGTCGCAATCGGCTCCGGCGCCGATACCGATCGTGGGGATTCGAAGAGTTTTAGTTAAATTGGCTGCGATACTGGCGGGAATACCTTCGAGGACGATTCCGAAAGCGCCGGCATTTTGCGAGGCGGTCGCATCTTCCAGTAAAATTTCACTGTCGCGTTGCACTCGATATCCGCCCATTACATGGACGTTTTGCGGTCGAAGTCCCACATGCCCCATGACGGGGATTCCTGCCGAGACCAAACCTTGAATCACATCCGCTTGTTCGGCCCCGCCTTCCAATTTTACAGCCTGGCATCCAGTCTCTTTCAAGATTCGTCCGGCCATTTCAATTGTCTTGTGGACACCCAGGTGATTGATAGGAAAGGGAAGGTCGGCAATGATCAAAGCATGTTTGACGCCGCGTCGGACCATTTTTGTATGGTAAATAATTTCGTCAACGGTGACCGGTAGCGTATTGTCATATCCTTGCATGACCATCGCCAAGGAATCACCCACCAAAATTGAATCCACTCCCGCTTCGTCCAAGATTCTGGCGAAGGTATAGTCGTAGGCGGTCAGCATGGTCAGCTTGCGGCCCTCTTGTTTGGCTTGGGCAAAACGAGGGACCGTCATAGGTGATTGAGATTCTGGCATCTTACCGGGTCGATCAAAGTCGTGGAATTTTGCGGGCTTCCCCAAGCGAACTTGATCCATCGTTATTGCAAACGATGCATGTGAGTTTGGTCGGCAAAGGGGTCGCGAGGTTTGGGGGGACGTTGGCCTGATTTGGGGTCGCGGGCAACGCAGTTGAGTGCAATCAACTTGGTATAGTGTGCAGCATTTAGGACAATAATTAAAGGACGGTGCCCAAGACGCAGTTTCGGAAGTAGCATTTTCAGGTTTTATCCCATCCAATAGCCGCGGTTGCACATGAAATAGGAAAAGTGAGTCCCAGGCTATCGACGCTCCCAAAAACGAAACAGCCTCGGCTGGGAAGCAACGATTACCAGGAAAGAGAGGTCGCCGTGATGTTCTGGAAGTCACTTATTGCGATCAGTTGCTGAAGTCTGCCCAATTCCGCAACGGCCAGCAACTTGCCCGCCAGCAACTTGTAATGCTTGCTAAGGCGAGCGGCAGGAGGAAATTTGCGGCAATACCAGCACGCAGCGCAAGCCAAGAGAGGGAATATCCACTTGCTTGCGCTGTGTGCTGGTATTTTTAAGGCTGCCACATGCCCAAGGGTTTCCGCCTTTTCCGCTACTTGTGCGCAGGGAAGTTATTTCGCAACACTCCTCAACTTGCATTCCGCGGGAAGTTAGTTGCGAGAAGTTAGGTGCGGCGAATCGCTCTTGGCACACAGCCATGTTCGGCGCCAGTGACCGTGCTGGAAAACTGGGCCAAATAGCCAGTGGGCGGATGAGAAGGACGCCAACGCCAAAGCGTCCTTCGATTGGCCAATTCCGGATCGGACACGTTCAAATGAATCGTGCCGTTATCCAAGTCAAATTCGATGACATCGCCGTCGCAAACCAACCCGATCGGGCCGCCGATAGCTGCTTCTGGACTGCAATGCACACCGACCGCACCGTGCGTCACGCCGGAAACTCGCGTGTCCGAAACTAACGCCACTTTCCCATACAATGCCTTCGAATTCAAAGCCGCCGAAGCGACCAAAACTTCAGGCATTCCCGCTGCGACGGGCCCAAGGTGACTTAGGACCACAACGTGTCCAGGTTGAATTTTTCCTGATGCAGCTGCCTCGGCCACCGCTTGCGCTGAGTAGAAGCAGATTGCCGGTCCCTTAAACTGAGGGTCGGCCAAACTTGAAACTTTGAAGACAATTCCATTGGCGGCCAGATTGCCGAAGCACACTTGCATGTCCGACCTGGGGTTGATGGGATCGGACGCCGGACGCATCAATTTCTGATCGGCGGGCGGCGCGGGAATGTTTTCGAATTGTTCTCGCAGGGTTTTGCCGGTAATCGTCATGTGCAGACCTTGGATGACGTTTTCTTTGAGCAAGTGCCGAATCAAAACTGGCGTTCCACCCATTTCGTGAAGGTCCAACATGGTCATCTTACCGCGAGGCGCGAAGGTACAAAGCACCGGCGTCTTACGAAGAATCTGTGCAACGTCGCGCAAGGAGAAGTCAAGTTCCGCCTCTTGTGCCAAGGCCAGCAAATGAATGATCGCATTGGTGCTGCCTCCCATTGCGGCAACGGTAGCCGTTGCGTCAGCGATTGAACTGCGAGTAATAATCTTTCTGGGACGGAGGTCGTTTTCCAAGATGAACCGCATCGCCGGACCCACCGCATCCATTTCGGCTCGTTTCTCCGGTGAATCGGCGGGGTTGGAACTGCTGCCTGGCATCGACAGACCCAGGACTTCCAAAACGATCCCCCAAGTATTGAAACTTGCCGCAATGCCACAGCCACCTGGGCCTGGGCAAGCGGATTTTAGGATCGCTTCGGCTTCTTCCATTGGAATGTCACCTGCTGCTGCCGCCGCTTGGCTGTCGTAAACGTCAAGGATGGTGATATTTTGATTTTTATAACATCCTGGCCGAATGCTGCCGCCGTTGACGATCATCGACGGAAAGTTCAACCGCATGATCCCCATGGCGAAACCAGGACCATTCTTGTCGCAATGATGCATGCCGATGACCGCGTCGTATGCATGCGCTCCACAAACCGCTTCGCACGCGTTGGCGATCATATTTCGGCTAGGTAGGCTTGCACTGCCACCCGGTTGCCCTTGAGTGATGTTATCGCTGACCGCAGGAACGCCAAAGACGAACCCTAGAAGGCCGGCCTCTTTGCACGACGCTTCAATTTGTTTGCCCATCGGATAGGCGTGCACGTTACACAGATTGCCTTCCAGAAGCGGTACGCCGATGCCAACCTGAGCTTTCGAGAAATCTTCGGTCGAAAATCCCAGGCCGTAGTAAAACGCAGTCGCCCCCTTTTGCCAGCCATGAGTGATACTGCGGCTGTTCCAGTTCAACGGGCCTGTGCCTGTCGTCTTGTCGGCCGGCGAATCGGCAGTCGTTTTATCTTGATTGCTCATTGTATTGGACCCATGATCGATGGAATTTGGCAGTTTAAAATCGAATGAATTGAACCGGCAGTGCTTTCGCAGATTCTTTCATTGCCCGTCGGCGTACTTGAACCCGCTGGAATTTCTGTATCGTTCGGTTTTGAAATGTCCGGTCGTCATTCTAAGCTACTTGATCTGGTGTGGAACGCTGGGAATCCAGGTTTCCTGCCAAAAAAAAACTAGCCAGAACGCCAAATCAATTTCAAGAGTTCGTGATTCTTTCTGAAACGTCGGCAAATAGCAATCCAGTTATAATAGATTTCCATAGGCGTGTTTCGAAGTAGATTCCAAATGTTAGAATGTCACACCGGTGGCGTGGCAGCAGTCGGAAAAGTGGTTACCCCTTAGCACTCGAAAAAATTGATTTTTACGTTTATGTCAAATCGTCAATGGAGTATGCCGGCAGGTGTGGATCGAGGCACTTGGGATTACGTATCCAGCAGTTGGATTGCCGATCAGTACGACAAGTACTTTAAGGATCATCCACTTTTTTCAGTGGATCAATCGATCATAAGTGAAGCTTTCGGTCCGCCAAGTCTGTCGAAAACGATTGTGGATCTGGGCTGTGGGACCGGTCGAGCGCTGTTGCCGATGGTTCAGGCCGGATTTCAAGGGGTAGGTGTCGATCTATCGATTGCCATGTTGAAGCAATTGAAGCAACGGGCCACTGAATCTAAGGTTAGCGTTACCAGTTTGCACGCTAATCTGGTCGATCTATCTTGCGTCCAGCGAGATAGTTTCGCCCATGGAATGTGTTTGTTTAGCACGCTGGGAATGATCAAAGGTCGAACCAATCGCCACCAAGCTCTGCAAGAATTCCGTCGAGTGATCCAACCCGATGGTCGCCTGGTTTTGCACGTACACAACTATTGGTACAACCTGTGGGACCCCGGCGGACCGTGGTGGTTGCTAAAGAGTTTGGTTGGTTCCGCAGTTTTTCGGGATCGTGAACGCGGTGACAAACATTACGAATATCGTGGACTGACCAATATGTTCTTGCACGTTTTTAGCAAGCCAGAAATTCGTCGCGATTTGCAAAATGCCGGCTGGAAGATTCAACGCTTTGTGCCATTGCGCCCCATTACTTTGGAACCGTGGACTGAACCTGCTTGGTACAAGTTCTTCAATGCGGTGGGATGGGTCATTGTCTGCGAGTGATCCAACTGCCTGGTACTTTACTACTGGGGTCCCAAAGATATAGGCAATATCAAAGACACTGGCGTCCAAGAAACATTTGCAGAACCTTCGGGCTATCGTCGCTCATTCGCCAAACCGTTGCAGGTTCGCCAAAGCACTGACTTCCAGCGGACACTTGTGTTTTTTCCAAACAACGCTGCGGTCCCAAATCGAACCGGCGATTCGAGGTGGGCAAGACGCCGCTATTGTTCGGTCTTGTACGCGGCAATTGTACGCGGCCATCAAAATCAACTTTCGCTTGCCATTGACGTACAAGCGAGCGGACTGGCCAGGGATGGGACTTACAAGCGGGCGATGCGACTGGCGATTAGACCCGCCAAGTAGCCCGCTTTGAAACCACCATCGATATTCACGGCAACGACGTTGGCGGCACAACTGTTCAACATTCCCAACAACGGTGCCAGGCCTTGAAAGCTTGCACCGTAACCAACGCTGGTGGGGACAGCGATCACGGGGCAACTGACGTATCCGCCGACAACACTGGGCAACGCCCCTTCCATTCCTGCGACGACGATGATGACATCACACGTTTGCAGAAAGTCGATGTGTCGCTGTAATCTGGCCGGTCCCGCGACGCCAACATCGTTGATGGAGGTTGGCGATTGCCCCATCCAAAATAACGTTTCGGCGGCCTCTTGGGCGATTGAGATATCGCCAGTGCCTGCGGTTAAGATCGCAATTTTCGCATTGCTTGGGCTGTCGGACTGAACTTGATCTTGGGGCTGGGAAGACTTCTGATCGGTGCGGCCTGGAATTCGAATGGTCTTGGCGGCTTCGTTCCAGATCGCGGTTGGAAAGGCTTCGCATATTTCCTTGGCATATTCCGGGGCCAGGCGAGTGATCAAGACATCTTGGGTTTGGGAAAGCAGTTTCATGGCAGCTTGTTTCAAATCCTGTAGCGTCTTGCCCGGTCCGTAGATCACTTCGGGCCAACCACATCGATTCTTGCGATCCTGGTCGATGTTCAATCTAGCCGGGGTTGCGGCAGAGATGTCAAGATTCTGGGTCGAATGCACCGGCGAAGAACGCTGAGTGGTCGATTGATGGTCACTTTGCGGTGTTTGTGTCGTTGGTTGACTAGGTTTAGCAGCCGGTATCGATTTTGGCTGTGCTTGCTGGTCGGCAGCTTGGGGAGTGGTTGCCGCACCCTGGATCGCAGCAGAATCGCTGGTCAGAGAACCATAAATCATGTCGGTAAAGTTCTTCAGGACGATACGGCCGGCACGAAATTCTTTGGCCGCTTTTTCGAAATCATTCTTGTTGATCATTGATTTGCATTTTCTAGGGGGGACACTTCTTGAGCATCGGGTAACGTTTTCCGGAATATTCTATTCACTACCCAGGTTATTTGAAGGGCAAGTAATTGCTTCAGATGGAGCGGTAAGCCGGTCTAGGGCTTCTGGGTTGTGGTTGGAATAGGTTCGACGTTAGGCGACGTGGATTCAAGGAATTCTTAGTGTTTGAAGTGACGGTTGCCAGTGAAAACCATTGGAATATTGAATTGGTTGCAAGCGGCGATCACTTCGTCGTCCCGGCGACTGCCACCTGGTTGTATGATCGCGACAATTCCGGCTTGGGCTGCTTGTTCAATGGAATCGGGAAAAGGGAAGAATGCATCGGATGACATCACACTGCCCTTAGCACGTGGGCCGGCCTTTTCAATTGATATCTTGACCGAATCGACACGACTCATTTGACCTGCGCCCACTCCAATCAAAGTACGATCCTTCGAAAGCGTGATTGCGTTACTCTTCACTTGACGGACCATCGCCCAGCCAAAGATTAGTTCACTCATTAGGCTGTCATCGACTTTTGCCTGGGTGACCGTTTGCCACTGTTCGGGCTGCAACGGCAGAACGTCCGTTTGTTGAACCAATAGCCCGCCTTGAATGAACCGAACCTGTGGGGTCGGCGTGATGGATGACCAGGACCCCACGGACATCAACCGGACGTTGGATTTCCATTTTGGCCGGGTCATCAAGATTTCCAACGCTTCGGGTTCAAAATCCGGAGCAACGATGGCTTCGACAAACAGACCTGGCGTTGTTAGGTATTCCGCACTTTCAACATCGAGGGTTCGATTGAATCCCAAGATTGACCCAAAAGCGCTGATCGGATCGCCTTCCATAGCATGCCGAGTTGCCATAGCAATCGATTGCGCCGAAGATGCACCGCAAGGATTGTTATGTTTTAGCACCACGACCGAAGGGTCGGGTAATAAACGGACCATTGTCAGGGCGGCGTCTAGATCCAAAATGTTATTGTAAGAAAGTCCTTTTCCGTTGTGTTGCGTGGCCGAAATGATACTGGGACCGTGGTCGCCAATCGTTTGATAAACTGCGGCAGATTGATGCGGGTTTTCGCCGTACCGTAGTTCTGCTTGTTTGGTCAGATTCAGGTGCAAGTTATCGGGAAGTGGACTTTCTGACACTTGCTGCTGAAAATAAGTTGAAATGGCAGCATCATACTGGGCCGTGTGCGCAAATGCCTGGACCATTAACCTGCGTCTTAGCTGTCCGGAGGTGCGACCCTCTTTTTGGATTTCGGCCAAGACTTCTTCGTACTGTTCAGGCGATGTGCAAATGGTGGTGAACGCGTTATTCTTCGCTGCAGCCCGGACCAAACTAGGTCCGCCAATATCGATTTGCTCGGTCGCCTGGGCGGTGGTCACATCTTCTTTTGCAATCGTCTCTTGGAAGGGATAAAGATTCACCACCACTAATTCAAACGACAAGATTCCGTGATCTTGCATGCTCTTGGTGTCATCTTCGCGATCGTGCCGACATAAGATTCCAGCGAAGATTTTTGGGTGCAGTGTTTTGACTCGGCCGTCCATCATTTCCGGGAATTCGGTGTACTGACTAACGTCGATCACCGGGATGCTGCGATCTTCCAGATATTTGCGAGTCCCGCCGGTGCTGTAAATTTCCACGCCTTTGGCGACCAAGCCGGATGCAAACGGTTCAAGTCCCGTTTTGTCGCTTACACTGATCAGAGCGCGGCGAATCGGAGGGTCCATTTGCGTTGCGGGCGTCACTGCGGAAACAGCCATGGATGTTGATCTTCCCAATATTTGAGTTCAAGGAGTAAGAAGTATTTACCGGCCCAAGAGGTGATGGGGTTTGCACCGAAATGTCCCAATAGTTTCGCCCAATGGATTTCATCTACTAGATTTCGGCCCCGTAGATTTCGATGGCTGGCGGAGTTGGAGTTCCGTTAGTCAAATAAAAAAAAAGACCGCTTGGGTTGGAACCCAAGAGGTCTTTTTAAAGATCAAAACCATCCTGTAAGCGTATAAAATCGGCAAGTTTCGTCAACCGGTTCGAGTGACTGGTCGGCGATTTTATTGTTTGGCTCACAGTCCAAAAGGATCACCCGAACTACTTCCCCCAAACGGATCATTTTCGTCGGTGGAACTTCCGCCAAATGGATCAAATTCGCCTTCGTCTTGGTTCGCCTTAGCTTTTGGTTCGATTTCCTTCTTCTCCGAAGCACTCTTGCGAACTAATTTGCGAGGCACGACATAGCGAGGCGACGGACTTGAATTTGGGCGGAAACAAACGATTTCACCAGCACTACTCTGAAGATAGACTCGATCGGAAATCGGATTAACCACACCGTGCCATTTTGGCGAAATCACCGTTGAACCCAAACGTGAGCCCGTTTGCAGATCGAAAGCCACCAACTGGCCGTCGATCGAAATCGCGTACACTCGTTTGGCAGCAATCGTCAAAATCTCCCTGATACCAGTGGCGCGGAATGTGGAAACTCGTTCGCCTGTCCGCAGATTCAAAGCCAAAACTTCGCCAGTCTCGGTCACTAGCAGGACGTACACCCGGTCGGTCGTACCGATCAAGGTTTCTATATTCGCCGCATCGGACACGCGAAGTTCTGAACCTGCAGCATCCATACTATCATCCGACGAATCGGCCGTACCGCTGAAAGGTGAATCGTCATCGTTATCGCCGAACGGATCCGATCCAAATGGATCGTCATTGGCGGCAGTACTTCCAAATGGATCGTTGTTGCCCGTTGCGAATGCATCGTCGGACGCTGCTGCGGGTTTGGGGTCTTGGGCCGGCGCACCAAATGGATCGACGCTATCAGCGGGTTGGGCTTGGTCTGCGGGTGCTGCTTTGTCAGCGGGTGCTGCTTTGTCAGTGCCGCCGGCTGCTTCAGTCATCTTGGCAGCCTGAGCAGCCGAGATTCGCACAAAGGTCGGTGTTTGAACGACGGCGTCACCCGTAAAGTCGCTCCAGATTTCCCGCCCACCGGTTTGTGAGAAGCAATGAACGATGCCGCTGGGCAATGGGACCACCATCAAGTTTCCGAAACCACCCGGAGGTAATGATGTCGGTGTCTGTGTTGGGATCACGAAAATGGGTCGAGCCGGCTGAGGTTTTAGTGAGACATAGATCTTGCCTTCCACTGCCCAAACAAACGAATCCGTCAGCTCGGTTAAAGGCATCGTCAATCGGCCGTTAAAGCCACCTTTAGCACTTCGATAGCTGTTCTGGCCAAATGGAATCATGATTTCGATGCGACCATTCAGTCCGGTCACCAAAATGTTGTTGTTCGAGATGGCGGGTGGACTGGCTGGCAGCGATGCCAGAGAAATTTGCTTCATCAGCGTGCCGGAATTCGAATCAAATAATTCAACTTTGCGGCCATTGACCACAGCCAACACATCGTCGTTTACGTCGAATCCTTGGATCGGTGCCACGCCCTTATCCAATTTCCGTTTCCAAAGAACCGATCCCGTCTCTGCATCCATCGCTTGCATCATGCCTTCGTCGGACATGAAATACATTTTTGCAGAAGGGACAAATCGAACATCTTCAGTAACCGTGAATCCGCGTTTCTCTAGTAGTTCTTTGCGAATTTCGGCCAAGCGAAGGGCACCTTGCACGCCCAAGATTCGACCATGTACACCTCGTTCGCGGCTGCTGACAATTTCTTTGCCAGTTGGCGTGGTCAGGATGACCGAAACTTCCACGGATGGTGGAACGGAAACGGCATTGGGACCCGTCAAATCTTCACGAGTCAAATAGAACGCCGGATGCGATTGGCTGGGGATGACAAATTTCATCTCCTGGGTGCCATCATTCGTCACACTGGTGGGAACGACGGTTTGCCAATTCCGAGTCAAACCGACGCGATCGACAGAATCAACCGGGCCGTTATTTTCATTTTCACCGGTTGCGGGAAATCCATTCGCGGCAAGCAAATTCGCTGCTGGCACCATTGCAATGGTCAACATTAGCAAATTCAAGGCAACGAAAATTCGTTCGATTCTAGATTGGCGATGAATACGCATGAAACCCAATTCTCTTTCAAAGGAGCGACGGATCCGGAACTGAAATTCTTCAGCGAAAATCCGTAGGAGACAAGATCGCTGACCAGCCCTAAATTCCCAATTACCGTCGACCAAAAAGATCCAGTAATGGTCGGAAAACCTTAAATCGTTGGACCGCTTAAGCCTACTGCGCAAAGGTCGGTCGCAACATGGTCATCTTAAGTTTACTTGCAAGTTTCCAATTTCTCATCTGTTTTCACTAAATTACCTCGCAATCATCAGGTACTCATGGGAATGAATTTTGCAGAAGCTGTCGATTATTCGGGTTAAGCATGCGTTCTAAACGCTCTAAAAGTGGTTTTGTTGGTTTCAGCTGGGGCAAACCGTCCAGACTTCGTTTGGCACTGGTCGAAACTGGCACGCCACGACACACGGAGTCAGATCTCCAGATAAATGCCGCCCGATCACCGGAAATCGCGGTAAAAGTGACAACGTTCCAGGCCTGGGGTGAGGCTGGCATCCTATCTCGATTGCCCATGGGTAGCAGGATTCGGATAACTTGAAGCTGGAATGTTCAACCCAGCCAAACGCTGTCTGTTTGGCGAAGTTGACGTGCTTGGGCACCTGATCCGCCGGGCAAGATCCCGCGGGCAGCTTGTTTGCCGGTGAGGAGTTCTTTGGCACTTACTTCTACTTAATTAGGGCAAGCTTCTACGAAGTTGCGGCAAGAATGAGCTTTCCGAGTCGTTGCTGGGCAAATCGCATGCAAGAGACTCAGATTTTGCTTCGGCTTTCCGCGATCGTTGGTGGATAAGCGTGAAATCATTGCATCGATCCTAAAAGACGTGTCCTAGACCAATTCCGGTTGAATTCTTACCATAAACACCTGCTTCGTGAAGTTTACTCAATCTTAAGGTACTGGTTGGCCAAAACTGGTTAGCCAAGACGGGAAGAGAAGCTTGATAATCCCTGCGGATTGATGCGGGCAACTTGCTGGTTCGATCCGATTTGCTGGTTCGATCCAAACCACCGAACTTGAAGTTTTGAATTGTTGCAACAGCCGAGGCCGTGTAGGTTCAAAATCTTGCTGTTGGGACATTTGGTTGAACCATTACCACTTTGTTTGATAATGGCAGTCGGTCTGAACTTTGTTTCATTTCAAGAGACGACGGCCGACGAGCTTGACACTTCATTCAGAAAGGAATCTGTCGTACAACGAGCGAAAACATAAAGTGATTCGTAATTCGAGTGCGGCAAGTGTGAAGTATGACTGAGTTTAAGTATCCAGCGTTGCGTCCCCACTTGGAGCAGGTGATTGGCTACTTGAATTTTTCATCAGGTACGCATGAGCCATCGTTCTTTATCGCGTTGGACAAATTAATGTCCGGGCTGCGACAGGAATTGGCGAGGACCTTCGCTGAAGTAGACACTGAACCTGCCCGGCAACCTAAAGATGGCGGTGCACAGACTAAAAAGTCAGTTAAGAAATCGGCAAAGAAGGGCCCGCAGGAAACTGCGTCTGAAAAAGCTGCGTCTGAAAAAGCTGCGTCTGTAAAGCCGGTCGCTCGGAGAGTCGTTTCCACCAACAATTCTACTCGCGAGACCGGATCTGAATCGGTGGCTCAATTGCCGCGACCTGCTGCGAAGTTAGAATCGCTGTTGCTGTTAGAGACCTATGAAGCGTTGCAATCGACGGCCGATACCTTAGCGTTGTCCTCCTCTGCATTTTCTGATTGTTCGCAGGTGAAATCGTTATTGGCGGTAACGTTTGATTACTTACTTCCCGAATATCGCCAATTCCATGCGGACTTGCTGTTTCATGTCAGTGAAGAAGCCGTGTTTCAGCCCTTCTTTATTGCTCGATGTTTCGAACTGTTGCTGCAAACTGGCGGCCCATGGAATGATCCCCAAGCAGTCGCTCGTCAAGCCATTGGTCGATTGAATGACTACGTTGGCTACCGACCCGTGGCGACCCTGGAACAGGTCAAGCATCAAACATACTCGCACGAACGGTTCCGCCCGGTTCCGATTTTCATACGCGGGGCAGGCATCAGTCACGGTCCATTGCAGTCGATCGTCGGCAAACTGTTTCAGATTTTGGAGACGACCAGCGATAATATATTGTCCCAGGCGCACTTGGACCCGAATCGAATCCAAGAACTTGCGATTGACATTCGCGCCTACGACTTCGACCACCCGATCAATAAGCGACCCAATTATCATTTTGGACTTTGGGATCCCGATCAAATTGGACCTGACGGCTATTATCATCGGTTTATTATTCATCAGATCACGATCGATGCACTCTTGCAACGCAACAACAATGCGCCGGATCTATCGCACGAAGAGTGTGAATTCGAAATTGCTGCAGCGCTTGCGGGCACGATGCTTATGGGTGCATGCATTAGCGGTTCGGCGCCCGACAGTCACGATTCTTCGGTGACTTTATCTTCGTTGTTGCCGACGATTGCGAATTATCGAGATGATTTCTACGAATCGCTATTTGAATCGGTCAAAGGCCATCATCGCAAGCAATTGGAGGCCGAAGCGCAGAAGAAGAGGCAGCCATTTGGCGGCGTCCGGCAGCAGTTAAACGCCGAATTGGCGTTTCGCCGGGCGGCTCAGGTTCAGCATGTTCAACTGTCGAAGATTTATGCAAAGATGGGCTACACGGATGCGGCGGCCCAGCAGGCGTCCATTGTGCCGGTTGCCTCGGCTAGGATCATTTGCCAAATCGATTGCCTGTTATCTTCGGCGACGGACGATTGTTTGAACCGTCGACTGCAAGAATGTTTAGAGGGTCTGGTTCGCATCGAAAAATTACTACTGCGAGGGATTGAGTGCGGTGCACTGTTAGACCCCTGGTGTTTGCTAGGTTTTGATGGGAATTTTCCATTGTTTCCTGCGATTGAAAATTCGGTTCCCGATCACCGCGCGGATGAATTGGTGGCGATTGTCGAACACACTTTGGATTTGTATTCTCATCTATTAGGCGAGACTGCCGCCAATGGTATCGACGATCTTTACACCGATGTATTTGCCAGTTTTGATCGCCTGAGCCAGTGGTGGCGGAAGTACGCGGCCCACGAGGTATCGTCGCTAGAGGCCGTGGATTCGCAACAAATTCTGGACGCGGCAAAACATGTGGCCGAAGCGCTGAGCTTGTGGAAAAAGGGCGGCGCCTCGGCCGGCGATGTTGCATTTTGGTCCAAGCATGCCGGGATTTTTGATACGCCCAAGGGTTATCAGTTGGTGATTGATGCGTTGCTAGAACGCAAAGATCTTGTGGCGTCACAGGCGTTGCTGATTCATTGGCTAAGCCAAGCCAGTTGGTTCGGACTGGTCCAAGGTGAGACCTCGTACCACGAATTGGTGATGGTATGGTTAAGCTTGGTTCGCGATCAATACATCGGCGCTACCACGTTTGAGGGGCGAGAGACGGTTTGGGCCCAGGTCTGCAAGTTTTATGATTTCCTGGAAGCCAATGCCGATCAGTACTGGCAAGTGCCTGAATTCCAATTGCCCACGGATCGAAAAAATGGCAGCAGCGGTGGCACGCAGGTTTCCAAGGGTGAAGCCGACCTAGGTAACGATTCCGAGGGCCAGGACGATGCCGAGTCGGACATTGACAGTTTGTTCAATGCGGCTTACGAAAATGTAGTTTACAACGATTCGACCGATGACGGCGTCGAAGGGCAGATATTCGAGTTTGGAACAGCCCAACAGGAAGAGATGGAGGAGGAAGCGGATCGAATCATTGATCGTCTAAGCTTCTTGAACACGTTGGCTGGCCTGTGGTTCGAAGCGTCTAGCATTCCGTTGCCTGTGTTGTCGCGTGATGCTTTGAATGCGTCCGAATTGGAATTGCTTCGGCGACGGTCCGATGTACTCGATGTTTGGGTGAAGCAGGCAAAGAAATATGAAGCGGATTTAGGCGTTCTCCTGCTGCAAGTGTACGGGTTCCGCTTACCCAAAGGCAACGGTGAAGTGTCGGCCTTAATGGAATATGATCGATTGCGGTTGATGAAAGAGACCGTGATGGATCGCATCATGGCCACCAGTGTCGAAATGCAATTGGCGGTCCGCGGTCTGCAAGCGGTTGCGCATGGTTTGGCTTACGTTGTGGGTGATACCGAATTTGGTAAAACCGATTTCGATGCCAAAGATGCCCCTTGGATCGTGGCGTTTTCAGGCGTTCTGTTACGGGACGTTAAACTGGTGGAACAACACTTTGACGGCTTGCTGGAAGCAATCCAAGATAAACCGTTGCTGTACATTCCCCTAAGCAAGGGTGGTGATCCGCATGAAATGATTGAAACGCGGTTGCGGCAGCAATGTTTCCAGCGAATTCTGGCCAGCCTGCCGTTGTTGGGGCGTTTCGGTTCGACCTACCGCCTTCTCGAGGTCGCGCGGGCTATGGAACGCAATAACAATGTCGGCTTCGGGGCGGTCACCGAATACGACGAAATGTTCCGCAATGGTTTTAGTTCCATGGTTCAGGCCTTGATTCTGGTTGCCCAAAGCCAACGCGGTAAGAAGAGCAAACGGGCGGTTGCCGCAGCAGATGATATTCTGTTCCAACAACTTGAACAGTTGACCGAAGCAATGTTAGGTGCTTGGTTGACCCACAGTCGAACGTTGCGTCTTAGTGTGATGGAGAAGACACTTGAACCAAAATCGTGGGAGAATCTAGTCCAGTTTATTAAGCGTTATGGCGGCCAGTTGTTCACTCAAGATTTCTTGAACTTGGGCAACATTCGGGCGATCCTGCATCAGGGGGTTGAAACTTGGCTGAATCAATTGCAGGAATCGGATCAAGAATTAGATTTGGAATTGTTGAACGATTTGGAACATGACTTGCCCATGGCAGAAGCGTCACGAATGTTGACGATGGTGTTGGAAGCTGTGATCGAAAACTTTAGCGAGTATCGCGACTACAACAGCACAACGACCCAGTCCGACCGCGGCGATTTACTTTACACTTTCCTGGATTTTATTCGCCTTCGAACAAAGTATGATAGAGTTGCCTGGCACCTGAAGCCGGTAGTTTGGGCTCATGCGATTCTGGTGAAAAATCAAGAGAATTCGACCGCTGGGCGTTGGCGGCGACAATTGGCTGAACGGGTAGATGACGAAGCGAATCGATACCTGGGCGAATTGCAAAAACTGCAAGTAAAGTATGCGATGCGGATGCCGACCGTTGCCGATCGCTTGAGTGAACGCTTCACGCAGCCGCTGCACATTGATCGAATTTGTGCACTGGTTTCGCCGGCAATGCACAGTGAAGACGTCTCTGCGGCAGAGGGGGCTTTCGAACTTTTGCAAAAGGAATCCGAGACGTTGACCAAACAGCCGATGGGTGTTGGGCTAGAAGTTCCAGTGTGGTTGATTCAATTGGAACAAGAGGTTGACGTTCAGCGGACCGGTCCTGGTGGAACGCAAAACTTCTTGCCCGACAGTTTGATCGATCCGATTCCATTGAGCCTGGCAGACATTCAAGAACAGTTGGATGAATTGCCATCGCGGGATTGATGTTGAAGGTGAATTAGGTTGTAAGTTTCATTCAAAATATGCTTGTTGATTTGATTTCTATGCCTGATACCATTGTCAAAATTAAGGTGGGCGACCGGAAATGCGAAGATCTGGTGCTTCACTCGGCGCTTCAAGGTCCGATCAAGAACCTAACGTTGCTGCGCAGGAGTCTCTTGTTAGCGGAACTGTCGTTGATCAGTTATTTGCCCGCAGATGAAGCGGCCAAGGCGTCCGCCAGGCTTGGCTTCACTGACAGTATGTTTTTCGACCGCGATGGGGCTCAGGCGTTTTGGCTTTGCAGTGAAACCGATTCGGTGGTCGCTTGTCGTGGTACCGAAGCTCATGAATGGAATGATATCAAAGCTGATGCCGATGCGGTGACTGCGGTTGCCGAAACGGTAGGCCGAGTGCATCGTGGATTCAAACGAGAGGTCGATGATCTATGGCCTCGTTTAGAAGAGGCACTCACTAAAAATCGCAAACCGCTATGGTTTACCGGGCATTCTTTAGGCGGCGCGATGGCCACCATTTGTGCCGGCCGATGCAAGCTGTCGTTTATCAAGTCCAACCCCGAAGAACTCTATTCGTTTGGAAGCCCCAGGGTTGGCAATCGACGCTACGTCCACTTCGCAAAGATAACTCACTATCGTTGGGTTAACAACAACGACATTGTTGCCACCGTTCCTCCTCGTTGGTGTGGCTATCAACACAGCGGCACCGAAATGTATTTGAATCATGTTGGACGATTGAAAAAGCTTAGCCGAATGGGTAAGTTTTGGGATGGAATGCGAGGTTTTTGGTCCAGTTTGCGAAAGGGCCGTATCGATCAATTGTCGGATCATTCGATGTTCGATTATATCAAAGCCATTCATGCCCTATGTTTAGAAGAAGAGGGCGTTTCGAAGGCAGAGATCGATGCCGTGCGATCCGCTGCACCTGGTCCTCATGCGTTCAGCGATTTAGGGAACGCGGTCAATTTCCCCAATCAAAATCAGGCCATCAACCCGCAGTCCAGTTAGTGCAATCCGAACCCGTACAGCGGTAGCCACAATTCTAATTGGCAACAGTGGCTAAGAGCCCATTAGGTCGCACATCGCCATCATTCACGAACGGTCGCCCGGTCGGCATTGGTGGGTTGCAGCTTGCAACGCCTGAAACTTGACGTTCTGCACAGGTAGACTTGAATCGGTCTCGAAATCACCCCAGTAGCTGACCGGCATCCGGGGCAAATTCGCAACTTACCCGAACAATCCGCTACCCAATGCTGCGATCCCAGTTAAGTCACACGTCTCTTGACCCAAGCAAACTCACTTGAGTCAATCCTCAGGGATCACCGGTAACCACTTGGCACCAAATTTCTTGGCCACCACAAGACACAAAAAATACCGCTTCTAGCCAAATCGTGGAAGTCTTTTCCGTACTTCGCTTTCTCGCACTCGATAAATCCACGGATCGAGTACAAATACTGCTAGTCTGAGTACGAGTCTGAGTCTGAGTACGAATTGACCCTGGATCGGGCTAAACTTATCCGCTCAATCGGGTAGGCATAGCGTCAAGGATAGTTGGGTAGGCTTTCAGCCTGTTATGGCCAAAATGACCGGCTGGAAGCCAATTCCACATTCAAAACGCATTAGTTATTGTTCACACGATGCTCATGACTTCTCAATCGAGATGACAAAGAATCAATGAAGCTACCCTTGCGTTTTTTCAGCCGCAATGTCCTTTAGTTTCTTCAAGTCCAGTTTCCCGGTACCCAGCATTGGTAATTCGTCGATTTCGTAGAACGAATTCCCAGCTGGAATGAATAGACTGGGAATGCCCATTTGGATAAGTTTGGTACGCACCTGATCCACTGTCATTTCCAGCGGCAAGTGCAAGACAACCAATTTCTCGCCTTTCTTTTGATCGGGTGCACTAGAAACGGCGCACTTCATGTCGCCATCTGCCTTGGCAACAATTTCATTCAGATGTTGTTCGACTAAGATGTGTGGAACCATTTCTCCACCGATTTTGGAGAAGCGACTCAGGCGACCGGTGATATGAATAAACCCGCCATCGTCGACAAACGCCACGTCGCCTGTGTTGTACCAACCGTCGACAATCACTTCGTTGGTCAATTCGGGTTGGCCCAGATAACCTTTCATGACGTTAGGCCCCTTGATCCAAAGCATGCCAGGCGCACCTGCTGGGACTGGTTGACCTGAATCTAAGTCAAGTACCTTGGTACTAACATTGGTGATAGTAAGGCCAACGGTTCCTTCTTTGATTCGCTGTTGCTGGCCTTTTGCGACGCGTGAAGCTGGTTGATTCACTGATACCAACGGCGACAACTCGGTTGCGCCATAGCCTTCGACCGGGCGAACACCATATTTCGATTCGAAGGCGTCGCTTAATTCGGTAGGCAGCTTTTCAGCACCCGCGACGACAACGTCCAACGTTTTAAAGTCGTCTGCGTCGATACGTTTCATGTATGTTCGCAGGAACGTTGGGGTGGCCAGCAGAACGGTACCGGAATATTTCTTACACAGTTTTCCAATTTGGCTAGGATCCAATGGATTGAAGTGGTAAACGCCCGCAATGTCTAACCCCAGCACGGTCCACAGTGGAACCGCGAATCCGAATGAGTGGAAGAAGGGTAAGACCCCAACGATGACATCTTTTTCGGTCAAGTGAACTGCATCGTCGATGCCATCGATAACGCAAGCGATATTGCGATTGGTCAGCATGACGCCTTTGGGCTGGCCGGTCGAACCCGAGGTGAAAATCAGTGTCAGCACGTCGTCCTGTTTTTGTTTATCCACCGAATACATTTTTACCAGCATGTTGGCCGGCAAAACGTAACCGACCAAGACGCCCGCCAATTTGTCAAACAACGTAACTTTTTCGCGAAGTTCTTCGAGGTAGATAGGCGTGGCATCCAGTGTGATATTCAGCTTCTCCATCACCTTCCTGGTGGTTAGCACATGCTTGATGTTGCCTTGGCGAATACATTCGTTAATCACATCGGCTGTCACCGAATAATTTAGATTGACGCTGGTTCTGCCGCCCAAAGCCAGTGCCATGTTGGCCAGAACCGCGCCTGCGCTTGGCGGCAGCAACAGACCAACATTCTGTTCGTCTTTGGCTAAAACGTTTCGATCCAGCAGTCGCTTCAAAATGGCGGTTCGCATCAAGACCTGCGTACCTGTCATCTCTTGCCCAGTGGAATCGGCAATTTTCATTTTTTTGGAACGCTGCTTGCAACGTAGAATCATCAGTTCAGCGGGTACGGTGTAATCTACAGCGGATTCGGACATCTTTTGATTTCCCAGAGTTGAAAGACCTTCGATTAGATTCTCAGCTTTTCCCGGTGATTGAATCACTGGGCCGATGTGGATCGCCGTGTTGGGCGGATCCGAGGTTGGGTCACGATTGATTGTGACGGGATGAACATCATAACCAGCTTGTCGGCACTGGTGCAAAATCACGTTCAGGTTTTCTGGCGGTGTTTGATTTAGGCGAGTTTCGCGACTGGCAAACAGTGGCATAATCACGGACAAACCATCTTGCAATGCTTTGAGCACGGGTCGCGCGTCACTGCCGCGAGCGTTCTTAAAAGTGCGAATCGACGGTTCGATTGTTACTTGGTTTACGCCCATGGGCAACTGTGCCGCTGGACTTTGCTTATCACTTTTCCAGTTGGCCACAATCAAAGGGCACTTCAGCGCGTGTTCAAAATGTTCAATGTTGGATCGTCCGGCATCTTGGAACAGAAAAACAACCGGGCTTTCCCCTAAATTGTTTAGTCCAGTCGCAGTGGTAGTTTCTGGCGAACCACCGATCCAACTACTTACAAACGACAGGGTATTCTTGCCCAGTACTTTCACGTACACCATAAACACCACCGCCGTGACCAACGCGATCAGCAGGAATACGCCTCGGCTTGTAAACAACGGTTGATACAGCGATTGGTCGTACACACTGGCAGCCAGGCGTGGCCAATATTCCTGCGAATCAGCATCGGTCATTGCCTCTTGGTCGGTTGGTCGTGCGTACGCCTTGCCAAACGAAACGCGATCGATTTCCAATGTTGGCCTGGCGGATTGTTTCCCCGTCGCGATAAGAGGAGGTTGCATTTCATTGATGCCACGGGCCACAAGTTCTTGCCACATGCCCAGGCCAATGACCGCTTTGCGATCGTCCGGGCTGTCGATTCCTTGCGTCAGAATGGACAACGGAGGCCGTTTATCGGCAAGCGCCTGGACTAATTCACGCAGTGTTTTAAGGTCGTCAGGATCCTTTGAATTCTGGATGATTTTCTCTTGCTGCGCAATCAATGCGGAATCATTGGCAACCTTTTCAAGCCACAATTGGTTCCAAATTTCTAAGCGATCTTGGAACCTTTCAATTTGCATGACATCCTTATTCTGGCTGTCAACTACTTTTGCAATTTCTGGAACGTTTCTCCAAGTACCTGGGGTTACCTTGGCTCTAAGCAGGTTGAAACCCAAAAATGCAATCATCATCACACCAAAGATCAGAAAATTGCTGGCAGAAAGAATCGCGCCTCGGGACTTCGCCGGAGCCCGATGTTGAAGATACGAAGCCAGGGGCACATCATAAAGTCCCGAACCGATACCCAGCCCGAATAGAAGCATGCAAGCCCAACCCAGTCGCCAAGTTGCGTCCGTCCCCCACATCGCCTGTAGCGGACCGTTGTCAACATAAAATGCAGACGGAGTAACACCGAGCAAAAGTCCAAAAAACACGATCGTGAAGCAACCAATGGGGACCAAGCCCAATTCGATTTTGCCTCGGGACAGAATACCTGCCAATACGTTCCCCAATGCGACACCAAAAACCAGCGAGATCAAAAGGGGTGTCCGATCCGAGGCCAGGACTCCACCGCTTTCGCTTGAAATCACGTCGATGTTCAACTGGGCGACTCCGGCGATGGTCCAGAAAAACACAACGCCGCAGGCGACATAGAATAGGGCTCGTCGATCAAACAATTCCTTAATGTCGCGAAACGCTTGCTGGAACGTCAACCAAGAGATGACCGTTTTGCCGTTGAATATCGCGTTGGGATTCGCAGCCGCCGTCTTGGGAATAAACCAGCTTAGCGACGTGCCAATTACAGCCAAACCAAGCAAAGTAAATTGAGGCATCCAAAAATTCTGTTCGCGACCCAAGTAGCCCGTGCTATCTTTCAGGAAGCCGCCCATGAACATGCCGATCACCGTCGCGGTCATCGTCGCTAATCCCATCCAGCCGTTCGCCTCAGACAGTTTCCGCGAGGAAAGAAACTCGGGCAGGATGCCCAGTTTTGATGGGCTGAACAGCGCCGTCTGGGCTCCCATCAGGAACACGGTGAAAATCAACAGATTAAATTGGCTATACCAGATCGCGGTCAGACCAATGGACATCGCCACGATTTCCATGATCTTGCAAATGACGATGACCGATCGTTTACTAAACCGGTCGGCCAGGAAGCCTGCGGGAGCCGCGAACACCAAAAAAGGAGCGACGAATCCAACGGAACCCAAGGTCAACGCCAAACTAGGATTGGTGGGCAGGAAATCCTTGCCGATATCGATTGCCAACCAGCGAAACACATTGTCATTGATAGCGGTTAACCACTGGGTGAGTAACAGTCCGACAAATCCCAGCGTCCACAGTTTTTCTTCAGGTTCAGAGGGATCTAGGGTTGCCAAGTTGGATGAATTTTTCATGGCGTTGCCGTCCTTGGCTAAATCCGGTGCCGCATAAGTGTCCGACGGAGCAGGGAATTCCACGTCATTGAAGTCGTCGGAATTCTGATCGTTTGCCTGCTTTTTACTCATTGCCAGCCGTTTCGCTTCTGCGATAAGAGGTTCAATACCTTGAAAGCTTTTGGCCCGTAGGCGTCAAGCTGGGTGGGAATTTGACGTTATGATAGCGTTTTCTGCCACGACTTTCATTGCCATTGCCGCAACCAATTCAAAGTATTTTGGCATTCCGTACATTTGAGGGAATCTGAAGCTGGGATTCTGAAACGTCGCGCGGAAACTTGCAACGGTGGTCATGAGTTGTGATCTTGAGTTGAGTGAAATTTCGACTCGCTGATGGCTCTTCAGGTGACCGCGACACGGCGATTGGCTAATGGTTTTAAGTATCCGCAAGCCGTGTAAACGGTTGGCTGCCTGGTTTGACTGGAATCTTGCGATTGTGCCCATGGTTTGATGCGAAATGATTGAATCGGCGTTGTTGATATCGCGTGGATAAGGCTAGAATTCCAGAAGACCGATAGCTTCGGCTTGTCGTGATTTATTGTAAAATTGCCCAAGTTGACAGCCATTGCCCAGATACCTAGTGAGTGGCCACGTGGACGTAATTGATAAAATTAAGAAGATACGGATGATCCTTTCGGATGTCGATGGCGTATTGACTGACGGCGGCATCATTTACGACAACCAATCGGTTGAATCTAAGAAATTTCATGTTCGCGATGGCCTGGGCATTAAGCTTTGGCGGATGTCAGGCGGCATGTTTGGAATCGTGACCGCTCGTGAATCGGAAATCGTTAAGCAACGGGCGGCCGAATTGAAGATCGAGATCGTCTGTCAGGGTTCAGAGAACAAAGCCGAACAGGCGTTGGCCATCGTGCAACAGCATGGTCTGATGTTGGATGAGGTTTGCTATATCGGGGACGATCTGACCGATCTACCCCTGTTGAGAAAAGTGGGGCTGGCGGCCTGTGTTTCCGACGCTGCCGAGGAACTGGTAAGCGAAGTCGATTTGGTGACCGACCGGCCAGGGGGTTACGGGGCGGTGCGCGAATTGATCGAAACCGTTTTGAAGGGGCAAGATCGATGGCAGGATGTGTTGCAAGTGTATTTGGAACACGCCGAAGGTAAGTCGCAGTAGTTGCCTTCACGGGATGCGACGACAAAAGATGACGACAAAAGATGACGACAAAAGATGACGACAAAAGATGACGACAAAAGATGACGACAAAAGATGACGACAAAAGATGACGATAAAAGATGACGACAAAAGATGACGACAAAAGATTGTGTGCTGTGAAAGTCTCCGGCAATCGAATGTTCTTTTGAAACTGTATCGGCAAGGATGCCAAAATGAAATCAAATCGAACGACCTTCTGGGGTGCTCCCTTGGTTTCGATGGTAATCTTGTTTTGCTTGTTCGCAGCGTACTTGCAAATTGCTGTCCCAATCATTGAAGGGCAATCCGGCGCGAGGATTCCCCAGATTGATCTGCTGGGCGCGATGAAATCAGAATTGCCGGGTCAATGGATCTCGCTGTTTGCAGACGATTCTTGGCAGCGTGACACTCAGAATCGAAACATCATTCATGCAGATCAAAATATACTCTTGTTCCAGGACTACCAGTCCCAAGAAGATGGTTCGCTACGGGTTTCCAAGTTGTGTTTGTTGATTTTTGATAAGCAGTCCCAGACGAACGGTTCCGCAGATTTGGAAACGACCACATCTTTGCCAGATTTGGATGGGCGACGTTTTCCTACGGTAATTGAAGCGTATGAAGACGCAATTCTGACATTCGAGAAATCTCGTCCATTGGCGATGGGAAAATATGGTGAACTGCAAAGTATCCAATTTACCGGCAAAGTTCAATTTTGGAAGGAAGATCGCGATCCATCCAAAGCCTTCTTCCTGGAAACATTCAAATTAATGGTGGCAGGCGATTTAGCGACAACCACCGAAGATGTTCGTTTTCGTTTTGGAGATTCTATTGGTCAAGCGACCGGGCTGAATTTAGTCTTCACGAACCCGGATTCTCAGCAATCGCTTCATCCTTCGTTGACCAAAATCGAAGGCATTCAAACCATGCGATTTGGTAACATCCGTCACTTGAGCATGCAAGTTCCCAAAAAAGAAACAGACTTGGCCTCGGGTGGTTCGAATCTAGAATTCCCGACGGGTCAACGCACTGAAATGGCGAATCAGCAAATTCGTCAATCGCAGACCGTTGAATTGTCTTGTGCGGGGAAAGCGGAATTCTTCTTGGCGGATTTGTATGCAAACTTTCACGACCAAGTGGTGGTCAAAGACATTGATTCAGGTTACCGAATGGATTGCGAATTGATGCAGGTGGTGTTTGCGAGCGATGCAAATTCAGCAGTCTCCAGTGTGAATCAACCGGCCAATAATTCTTCCACCGCCAAAACAACTCCAAAGGTTGCGTTTGTCCCCGCGGGACTCACGCCTTTGCGAATTGTCGCTCAAGGGATTCCGGCGTCCGTGGTGAACACTTCGGATCGAATTGAATTGCAGTCAGCGCAGTTGGAATACGACTTGGTGCAACAGGAATTTGTTGGCAACGGATTTCATCCCAATAACGCCGGCAGTTTTGCTGTGCGTCATCCCGGGCGAGCGCCTCGATTGGTGACTTTGATCACCCCGGAATTGCGCGTCAGCGTTCCGTACTTGCGATACCGACCCGCAAAAACGCCAGAGAATTCTGGAAAAAGCGGCGAATGGGTGCAGGGTTCGAAGGACAAACTGGGTGCAGTCTGGGCCAATGGCGCCGGGACTTTGCAATATTCTACTGGGGCAGGCAAGGCGCCAGTTGATTTAAGTTGGAGCCAGCAATTGACATTGGCAGACGACGCAGAATTGACGGACAGAAAAGTCGTGTCCGTTTATGGCGATGCAAGTTTAACGGTGGACATTGATACTCGGTTGCATGCCCAGGCAATTCACTTTTGGTTGAAAGAGAGTGCGTCTTATGACCCCGTGAAGATGAAAATGCAAACCCGTTTTCAGCCTGACCTGTTGTTGGCCGAAAAGAATGTTCGTTTTTTTGGTCAGCAGATCCAAGGCGATGTTCAGCACGCAAGTGTTTACTTCCCGGAAGAACCGGTCGGCAACCCTACAACGGTTTCCCAATCCAGCGTGCCGCGCAACGGGCAAAAATCAACTTTCCCGATCAACGTTTTGCAAGGTGGGCGTGTGCTGCAACGGACTGCAAAAGTGCAGGCATCTGCAATGAATTCGAACGACTTTGTTGACACGTTGGACAGTTCCTCGGCGGCTAATCGCAAGGATCGGGGAATGAAGTTTGTTGGGCAGACTCTGGTGGTTAGCTTGAAGCAGCGAACTGCTGCTCTAGAAGTCAATGGTGTGAATTCAATAGTGCAACCCCCTGTCGGCGACCTCGTCGATCAGCGGGAATCGAGTCTGGGGACGGGGAGACAGGCGGGACGCTATCAGGTTCAACAGATTGAATTGATGGGTGGTGTCGAAATTGTGGAAGTGGATTTCTCGTCCGGCACAGCAGTAGCGTTGCCCGATGCGGGATATTCTCTGAAGGGTGCAACGGTAACTGGAATTGCGCGATCGGATAAAGAACTAGACTGGACGATTTCTGGCGGGGAATCGGTTGACGCCGTAGCGGAGACTTCTCGAGGGACGATTGCTTCGTCGACACTTCATTTTGATCAACAAGCCAATCGAATATGGAGTGACAAAGCGGGTAGCTTGTCGTTTCCTGTGGGTGGCATTGGATTGTCTAAGGGCCTAGTCAATGGCCTGAATTCAAGTGAACAAAGGTTAAATCCGCAGACCGGGTTTGTGGGTGAAGCGGTTTCGAACGTATCAGGAAAGGGCAGTGTGCGTTGGAACGGCGGTATGGAATTCGACGGCCGAATATTTGACCTAAAAAAACAGGTTCAGTGTGATTTGGAACAATTGACCCCGGAGAATCATGTTCAGCGGGTCCAGTCGTTTTGTGATGGGCTACGATTGGAATTGACCGTCGCTATCGATTTAGATGGCAAGCGGAAAAGCGGGCATGCACCCAAGGTCAAACAAATGGTGATGTCTAGTCCAGCAGGAGTCGACCCGACCGACCCGCGAAATATTGTTCGACTGTATCAACAAGAGTTCAATGCAGATCAGCAAACGATCTCGCAAGAAGTGATTTGGGCACCCAGTGTGGTGTTCAATCAGATCGATCAAAACCTGCAGATTCAAGGGCCTGGAAAATTATGGAGTGTTCGGCTGTCGAAAAAACAGAACCCCGCTGAGGTGACTCAAGTGAATTGGTTGCCCGGCGACAAAGAAATGGACTATATCAAAGTGGAATTTCAATCCCAGCTGGATGGACGAATCGATAGCGGGAAATTTGTCTTCACAGGTCCAGTGTCTACATTGTATGGCACCGTAACTGACTGGCAAATTCAAGACAGCGAAGATCGGTTGTTGGATCCTGTGCGTTTGACGTGCGACACCATGACGTTAAACCGCTGGAAGGCTTCTCCTGGAGCCGAAATGGAAACCGAGTTGGATGCTAGTGGTAGTGTCCATGTGATTGGGCAGCAGTTTGAAGCACTGGCCAGCCGTCTTAAATATACTCAGTCGCAAGATTTGTTAACCGTGCAGGGTGATAGTCGAATGCCCGCCAAATTTTGGCAGAACAACTTGGCGACGGGTGGTAGAAACCACATGTTTGCACAGAAAATTTGGTACCGCCCCAAGAACCGGTGGTTCAACTTTGAAGGCTTTAAAGAAGGCGATTTGACTTTTTTCGCCGGTCAATCGAGATAATGTCAGCGAAGTATAGAGCAACGCATTGCACCGTCTGATCGACGGCCGGCTAAACCTATTTAAAACCCTGCACGCTTTCTTTCTGAATTTTGCATGCAGTATGGCATCGTTCGGCGACTAGTCATCCGTGTAACGAACTGAGAATATTCGATGGGGGCAGCCACGTTTTGATTCGCGGGATGCCGTCTGCAAGATTTTGATGCTAATTCGCTTCTCAAACCGTGAATGCCTCGCCGCCGGTTTCCAGCTTCGAGATATTCGATCGGGAGCGACTTCGCTTAGGCCACCCCGGGCGAATTTGTCGATCTTTGGGAGCGATTGGGAGCTGCCCACAAATTGGGCTGCCGTTTTGTTATACTTAAGCATCTTTCGCTCAGCCAGCAACTTTGTATTGGATTTGTTGGTTTGGGTCAGTGGCGGTTGAATATTGAATTCCCGGCATGCAAGTGTTTCCTTTGATTTTGAGAAGTGTCTTTATGGTTGTCATCGGCAAAACGGAACGACTGGTAAACGTTGAACGACTGGCTGAGGCCGTGGCTGGTCGATTTAGCAATGGGGTCATTCAATCTCTGTTGATAGGTGTGATGGTGTTGGGTTTGGTTGGTACGGCCTTGGGCCAAGAGAAGAAGTTCGCAGAGAAATCGACAGAAATTGCAGGCGTCAGTTTGCAGGACCTGGAGGTTCAATTGACCTCGGAGAATGCCGTGATTCGTCGCCGAGCTGGATTGATGTTACAGCAATTCGGGAGTGAAGCTGAAGCGTTGGTAGCCAAAGCATTGCGGCACGAAGATGCTTCGGTTGTATTTTGGGCGTGCGAAGCGGTCGGCAGAATGGACAACGCAAGTGAGGCATTGGTCGGCCAGGTTGAACGTATTCTTGATGATGCCACGGCGAGCGAAGGTTTGAGATTGGCGGCCGCTTACGCCAGCTACTGTCAACGAACGAACTTGGCAGCTTTAGATTTTCTATTGGATCGATTAGATCGCGACTTTGACAATAATCAATCCAAGAGTGCCGTTTCGATTGCGTATCCCATGACAGCCGCAGATTACTTGGCCCAAATAGGTCCCAAACGACTGGGCAGCAATAGAGAGCGAGTGATCGCGAAGTTGAAATCGACAGCTGCTGCGGTAGACAAGGCGATCCAGGAGAAGACCACCGGCGGAATTTCGTACCATGTCGGAAAGGCTACACGGCGGGCGGCCATTTTGTTGCAGGATCCCGCTGCGGAAACAAGGTTTGGTCAACGCTTGCAAGCAGGTCCGTCCGCGTCGCCTGAGTTGCGTGAAGGCGAGAAGTCGGAAGCTTCTGACGATACTGGCATGGCAAAAGTTCTGGAGTCTGGCCAAGCGGAATTTCCTGATGTCAGCGGCAAAAACCGTAAGGTACCCACTTGGCCGGGGCTGGTTAATCGTCCCAATATTTTGTGGATCAGCTGCGAAGACATTAGCCCAAATCTTGGATGCTACGGTGATCGGTATGCTTCAACGCCTACTTTGGATCAACTGGCAACGCAGGGCATTCGTTTCGATCGCGCGTTCACTCATGCGGGTGTTTGTGCGGTGTTGCGTTCGGGAATCATTACAGGAAGATACCCCGTCAGTATTGGGACGCAGCACATGCGAACCTTTTTACCTGAGTTGAAGCAGACGCGCTGCTTTCCTGAATTGCTGAGGGAGGCGGGCTACTTTTGTACGAATCGTTCAAAGACCGATTATCAAATGCAGCATTCGGACTCGACTTGGGATAGGGAAGGAAATCGGCACCAAGACTGGCGAGATCGCCCGGAAGGGAAACCGTTTTTCTCGGTAATCAATTTGACAATCTCGCACGAAAGTCAGGTTCGTCATGGTGAAAAGCGACACGCCGCGGTGCTGAAGAAGTTGAAATTGGCTCAGCATCACGACCCCGAAGCGGCGGCAGAGTTTTTGCCACCCTACTTTCCCAACACGAAAGAGAGTCGGCAGGATTGGGCTTGGTATCAGGACAATATTTCGGAGATGGACCGCCAGGTTGGTGAGATATTGGATCAACTTGATAAGGATGGACTGGCCGATTCCACGGTCGTGGTTTTTTGGTCAGATCATGGGCAAGGTCTGCCGCGAGGTAAACGTTGGCTGTTTGACTCGGGGACTCATGTTCCGTTAATTGTTCGCTTTCCTGATCGCTTTGCTGCAGGGCAAGTGCGTGAAGATTTGGTGACGCTTTTGGATCTGGGGCCAACCATGCTTTCGCTGGCCGGGGTTGAAGTGCCAAAAGAGTATGACGGGCGAGTGTTCCTGGGTCAGGAGAGTGGGCCTGAGCCGGAGCAGTTGTTCTTTCATCGCGATCGGATGGATGAGGCATTCGAAATTATTCGTTCGGTTAGAAATCGACGTTTTCGATACCTGCGAAATTTTCAAAGGCAACGTACCTACGCTCAATTGCTGGAGTACATGGACCTGATGCCTACGATGCAAGTTTGGCGGAAAATGCATCAGGCGGGTGAATTGGATGCGATCCAAGATGCCTGGTTTGCGTCCAACAAACCGGCAGAAGAATTGTACGACGTGGTGGCAGATCGGCATCAGATCCATAACTTGGCGGAACTGCCGCAGTATCAGCAGACGCTGGAGAAGATGCGAAAGGCAATGGAGGCGTTGCAGGTGCAGGAGGGCGATTTGGGGATGATGCCTGAGGTGCTGATGATGGAACAATTCGCAAGCGATTACGGACTGTAGCGTAACCCAGAAGTAAAGAAGGCGTCCCAAGCCGGCATTGTGCCGGTTTTCATGCTGAAAGTGGTTGCTGTTTCTAGGGGAACCGTCAAAAGAATCGCTGCTTGCAAATCCTTGCGTCGCTTTGCGGTTGGCTACCTAGTCAACGGGCGGAACTTGGGGCGTTCTGCGATTGGTAGCAGTGGCGAGATCGAGGAAAACGCATTGGGTTGGTTCGAACTGTTGCGAATCATATCCGAAAGCGAGTGCAGGGTGCTGCCATCATTGGGAGCGATCAATGCGTTGGGTGCAATGCCAGGGTTTGACGCCGTGCCAGGCGCGAAGCTTCCGGGAGCGAAACTTCCGGGAGCGAAACTTCCGGGAGCGAAACTTCCTATGCGTTGGATTCCCAGTGAATTTTCTTCGGTCTCTAAATATTTAACCAACATCGTACAGCACTCTTGGTTCTGGTCGCCGCCGTCGCGATACCATCGTAGAAGCGTCTGAATGGCATCGGGAGTTCGATTCATTTGGACCAGCGTCTGTGCTTCCAACAGACGAAGTCGATTCGGTCGATCCTGTTCACTGTACTTCGAATTCATCTGCTGGACGATACTCCAGCTGCGCATCGGTCGACCTTGTTCAAAATAGATGTGACAAAGCAGTTCCGAAACGGATTCATCATTCGCATTCGAGGCTAAAGATTGAAAGCACGCTGCCATCGCTTCATCGTAGCGTTGGGCTTGGTACATCGTTTGGGCTCGCAGTTTCCAGGCTTCGCTGTGATCTTGTTGTCGTTGGATAACGCGATCGGCATGCAAGATGGCCGTTTGGTACTGTTGGTTTTGCAGTTGCAGTCGCGCCAGATTCGAATGCAATTCGATATTATCGCGATCGTACTTCAATCCACTCTCAAGCACGCGGATTGCCGAATTGACATCCTGCTTTTGTTCAAATTGGTTGGCAAGTTCCAAGTAGTTGCTGACTTCTGCCGGCCAAAGTTCAATCGCCTGCGAGAAGTTCTCGATCGCTTGGTCGGTATTGCCTCGTCGGGCCGTTTCACTGCCGACCCTAGCCAAATCGCGGCTGGCGTTTAGCTTCTGATCGCGGGAATTCCAGACACTTGACGGCATGTTGCGTCCCAGCCATGTCGAACTGGTTTGAATCGTGGAACATCCCATCAAAACCACGCACAATCCCAAGCCAATCACCCACCTCGAAGTCGAAGCGATGAAGACATTAATGACTAAACGACAGTAAGCAGAGGCTGTGGGTGAGTCCATTGGATTCGAGTATATCGGAGAACGTGTTTTGGGCGAAGCTTGATTTTCGGGGCATTTTTCGGTGAAAAACAGATCGATTCAGTGGGTCCAGTGGGCGGCGAACGGTTGTTAAATTCTGAACCAAGTGCTCTAGGATTAGATCCTGCCAATCGGTTACTCTGGCCGCAGTTAGCAATGGTCAGTTCCTCCCCATTGTGTAAAGTTCAGCGATCGCAAGAATAGAAAAACCAAGCCGGATGGTTTGCGTGAATATCTTCGATATTAGCTGGAAGAAAGTCAGTGAAATCTTGAGTCCAAGGTGAGAAATTGCCTTAGGCTCGCAATCGAAAAAAGCCTATGATCAAGCGTTACCAAAGGAATCTAATAGAATTCGCCTATCCCGAGAACTGGCAATTGGTGGCTCCGGACGATGATTATCTACCCAAAGAGATCTCGTTAGAATCCCCTGATGGTTGTTTTTGGGTTCTGCACGCCTTTGGCAAGGATCGTGATTCGGGGGAACTGATGGCGGAGGTCATTAAGACATTTGAAGCGAATTATGAGGATTTCGAATACGAGCCGGTACCGACCGACCTGGAACCCGCACCTTCGGAAGCCATTCAGGCAGACTTTTTTTGCTTGGACTTCTTGGTGACGGCCAGGATGATGTTGTTTGAACATCAATCGTTGACCTACATAGTGATCCAGCAAGCGGAAAGTCGGCAGTTCGACAAAATGGCATTGGTTTTCGATGCGATAACGACCAGTTTAATAGGAACCTTGCCGGCACAAGATATCGATCCGTAGCTTGCTTATGAGGAAAAACGATTGGGTCCAGTGAAGCGTCTTCCGGCAGTAAGATTTTTGGGTGAGGCCGGGGAATTCAAACACAGACTACAGCCGCTGATTTAGTAGTGCGAGGTAGTTAGTTGGGGTGTGGTTGCCGCTGGTTGTTGATGAATTAAAAAATTAGCAGGGTATTTATTTAGGCTTCGCGAGTGGTCGCGATGAATGAATTGGCAAGATGTTAATGAATGAAAACACAAGTGCACCAGTCCAACGATTAAAACGTAATCCGGGGTTGTGGGGAGACGTTGTCATTCATCCGGGACATGAGCAAGATGTCGTTGTTCCGGTCACCGAAAGTTACAGCGGCCGCGAAGTCGAGTTCCCGGTTCACATTAAACGCGGCCTTGCCCCAGGCCCGACGATTTTTGTTACCGCCGCGGTTCATGGTGATGAATTAAATGGCACCGGTGCGATTCGTTCACTAATCGTGGATGAAGACGTCAAACTGTTGGCAGGAACTTTGATCTTGGTGCCGGTGATCAATGTCTTGGGTTTCGAGACTCATTCTAGGTACCTGCCCGATCGTCGTGATTTGAATCGTTGTTTCCCAGGTTCCTCGGGCGGCAGCCAAGCCAGCCGACTGGCTCGAGTGGTCTTTGACGAAATTGTAGGTCGGTGCGACTACGGGATTGACCTGCATACTGCAGCGGTTCGGCGAACCAATTTTCCGAACGTTCGTGGTGATATGAATAATCCCAAGGTCAAGGAGATCGCAAACGTTTTTGGTTGCGAAATCATTGTCAACGATCGCGGACCCGAGGGTGCGTTCCGTAGGGCAGCGTGCGATGCAGGTTGCGGTACCATTATTTTGGAAGCGGGCGAAGTCTGGAAAGTTGAGCCGATGGTCGTGGAATATGCGATCCGTGGCGTAAAGAACGTGCTTTGTCATTTTGGAATGATGGCAGGTGAACCAGTATTGCCAACGTTTCGATCGGTGGTGGAGAAAACCACCTGGGTTCGGGCCAATCATGCTGGATTTCTGCAGTTCCATGTTTCGCCCGGCAGCATCGTTCACCAGGGCGATCCGGTTGCGACATCCACCAGTCTTTTGGGACGTGATCCGGTGACTATCGAGGCGCCTTGTGACGGCATCGTTCTGGGGATGACGACTTTGCCAGTAACCGCGCCGGGCGAACCGGTTTGCCATATTGCACAATTGCCGCGCGGCGTTGATCGAGTGGAACGAATCGTTGAAGGCATGTCCAAGCATAACTTGCACACCCGAATCCACTCGGATCTGACAACAAACATCACCGTAGTGGATGCCGGTGAGGTTGAAGCGGCTCCTGCGGGTGAGAAGGAATTGGGCTGATGCCATTCTACAGCCGATTCGATTTTCTACAGAGTGTTGTTTGCGGCGCGAAGTGAAAAGTTCCTGAATCGCGTAAATCAATACTCAGCTTCAATGTGTTGTGCGCAACAGTTTGTAATGATTGCCTGCGGCATACGGTCGCTGCAGCAAAAAAAAAAATTCTTGAAAAATGATATGATTGTGTGCTTTGCAATCGACACCTGGTTTCGGTGCTTGCTTGTTTGGGCGAGTGTGTGGTCAATTGTGAAAATAGCGTTGTTGATCGGGTTTGATGGTGATCGTGCCGCTATTGCCTAGCTGTGTAGTCTTCGTAGAACGCCCAGTTATTGGGTGGTATGGAAAACAGTCGTGTCGGGAAAAGAGCGGCTGTGTTATTCGATCGAAAAGTAATTTTAGGTTTCTGAGCATCGAAGCTTATTGAGCGTTGACAACTTTCTGGCTGACGCCCCTAATGTTGACGGATTGGCAGTCCCCAACAGTCTGCGTCTCAAATTTTCGCAGCTGAAAAATATTAGCACCTAAAGTCTCCGCATCTCAAGGACCGTTTGTGTCATCAACCCCGTTGCCCCAAGCTGATTGGTTGCATGCTGTCCGATCCACGGTGAAGAACTCGGATTGCGATTTTCACCAAGTCAAGCCATGGATCTACTGGAGAGATATGATTCTGGGCGCGACGGTAGCTTACACCTCGGCCGGTATCTTCTTGTCGGCGCCAGCTTTTTCGGTTTGGCAAATTGCCAGCTTCTTGGTGGCTGTGTTTTGGTTGTATCGAGTCGGTTCGTTAGTGCATGAAGTCGCACACTTGGGTGGTCACGAATTAACGTCATTTAAAGTGGCTTGGAATCTGCTGGTTGGGATCCCCACTTTGACCCCGTCGACGTTCTTCACCAGTCATCACCGTGATCATCATACGCAACGAATGTATGGGACAGCCGAGGATCCCGAGTATGTGGTTAATGTATGCGAGCGTGGAAACGTATTGAACTTGGTTCTCTACTTTTCGTTTGTGGTTCTGTTTCCGGTGGTTGTGTTCTTGCGATTTCTGTTGGCACCGTTGACCTTTCTAAGTCCCAAGATTCGGAATTTCACATTGCGTCGGCTGTCAGCGTTTACGTTTAATTGGCAATATCAACGCCCGATCGAGCGGATGGACAAAACGGTATTCACTGTGGTTGAGTTGTTGTGCTTTGCCCGTGCGGCGGCGATTCCAATGGCCGTTTATTTCGGTGCCACGCAGCCTTCGAGGATGTTGTTGCTTTATTTGCTGGGCGCGACTGTGGTGGTGATGAATCAATTGCGACAACTGGCCGACCATCATTTTGAAGGACACGGCGAGAAATTGTCGATGTCGCAGCATATTATGGATTCATGTAATTTTGTGGGGAAAGATCCTCTAACTTGGTTGTTCTTCCCATTCGCTATTCAGTATCACGCTTTGCATCACATGTTTCCTTCGATGCCCTACCATAATTTATCTCGAGCCCATCAATTCTTGATGGCAGAACTACCCCAGGATTCACCTTACCGCGACTTGGAACAACCGGGTTGGTGGTCGGTGGCACGGAAAATGTTGCGTTCGCCACAGCGTCTTAACCATTAGCCAATCCCAGGACAACTGACCGCTGGCACGGCCAGCGTTATGCCATTGGGTTGCGGACGGTTGTTTTTGATTTAATTGGTTTTCCTTTCGTTCGAATGCACTTCGCTTGCGTGTCTGCGTAGGTGATTTCGTTGATCGGTCCGGAAGATCGGTTCGTTGATACCGATTCAAGATCACTATGCCGCTAAATCGCTTTCATTTGCAATCGGACTCGTTGCGCAAACTGCTTAGACGGTGTGTCGCTGGTGGATTGCGATGCTGTTGCGGTAGGTGCTTTCAGATTTCAGCATCAAGTGACTTGCCCAAGCCAAAGCACGCTTGCTTCTTTAGCCTATTCCGACGGTCACGATCAATAAAGCCTGAGGGTCAATCTTTCTTCGGCAAACTTTCGCCAATGGTTACCAGAATCATCAAGTGAATAATCGGTAAAGTCACAGGCAAGTGTTCAAATAGGTTGTGTTTTTTAACCAGGCAATCAAAAACTATCGGGTAGAGTTTACCGCCTCAGTAAGAAGTGACGACAGAAGGAAAGTCGTGTTTCGTTACTGCAGGTGATCCGCGGTACGCCTGTGATCGTTTGTTCTTACTGTGAACATGCAAAACCTGCAACATAGTGAGATCGAATCTTTGGCAGAGACCGTTTGATTTGAAAAGCAATTGGCTTGTCAATGTACGGAAGAAATCGATGACCGACACTATGGATCGTGCTTTACTGTTAATGCAGACGCAAAGCAAAATGTCGAATGAAGACGGTGGCTACTGGCGGTTTTTGCTGATGCCTTCTTTCAGCGAAGAAACGCAGCCTGAATCACTGGATGCATCGGACTTTGAGCCGGGGATTTTCGGTGAACGATTAGCTTTGCTAACCTTGGTTCGCAGCCTTGAAGCCTTGGAACAGCCAACAAAAGTGACTTTGGTCACGGATAATCGTTACATTATCCGCGGACTCAGATACGGCTTAGATGAGTGGCGAGAGAATGATTGGAAGTGGCATCGCTTCGGCGAAGTGACCGACATCAACTACTCCGACCTTTGGAAACGCGTGGACAATGCGTTGAATTTTCATCACCTGCAATGCCGCTTCTATCGAGTAGACAGCGCGGCGGTGTCAGCGGTTCCCAAGCCTCACTTTGCACGGCGTCGGCAACGAATCCGCATGCAACAAATTGGTGGCGACGTGAACGAAATTCAAACCGATTCATTAGACATGCAAACGGGATTGAATCGCCGTTGGATGTTGGCGGCCCAAGTTGTCGGTCGCGAACTGGACCTTCGGTGGGATCACGTTCCTGAATTGGTTTCGTAAGTTTCGACCGAAGTTGAAAGCTGTGGTGTTTACCGTTTGGTGCGTTAACTTGTAATGAGCAATTGCGTATTACAGGAACAATGGCGTCACATTCAAGTAAGACAGTTTGGTGCTTGGTGCCAGAATGGATGCGGTGGAAGGTTTAGCGGTTGGTTTGTAAATAACCAACTGCCGCTTTGGATCGTAAAAGCTGTTTGCTAAATGACTGCCGATCGCAGCCTTTGCCTGGGACTGTGTCCCTAGTTAGGTGACGGGGTGTTTGAATAGTCGGGCGCCACGGTTACGCGGTCCAGCCAATTGGAACGATGGCTTGAATCGTGTTTCCGAGCTTGTGTTTGTAGGAATGCTTGACTAATTAGAACATTTTGAGTGTAGTTGAACCTATCGTGCAGACGGTTCGAAGATTGAATTTATCGATAGTTGCCCAGCCATTAGGCAGCGTGAAACAAGAAGTCCCATGGAAAGGGAAGTGAATCGGCTATGAATGCCACCTTTGCACCATCAACGATTTCGTTGCAAGATATTGATCAATTGTTTGCGGGGCAATTAGAATCCCCTGAACGCCTGTTAGGTCCCATTTGCCGACCAGGTTGTTCTCAAGGCAGTGTCCACGTACGTACTTTTTTGCCCGATGCGAAAGCGGCATGGTTGCAACATCCCGGCAATGGCACTCAAATTGCTATGAAGAAGGTTCACCCGGCCGGGTTCTACGAAGGCCATTGTCCTTGGAAAAATGAGGACGCAACGGGACCGAATTATCGTATCGGGCACAATACCGCAAGTGGAGGAATAAGGACTACGATGGATTCTTACGCGATCAAACCAATGCTAACCGACTTTGATCAATATTTGATTGGCGAAGGGAATCACCGCCGACTGTACGATGTGTTGGGCGCGCACAAGCGTGCAGTCGACGGCGTGCACGGAATTAATTTTGGTGTTTGGGCACCCGACGCGAAAGGAATTAGCGTCGTTGGTGAATTTAATTCATGGGACTATCGTTGCCACCCCATGCGAAAGCTGAAGGGCGGAACGGGAGTTTGGGAATTATTTGTCCCTGATATGACCGTTGGGTCGTTGTACAAATTTCATGTGTCCGGCCAAGACGGAGTCAGCACCGAACGTTGCGACCCGTTGGGCTTCTTTGCAGAAGTGCCGCCTAAAACTGCGTCGATTGTGGCTGATCTAAATTCTTACCAATGGAATGATCAACAATGGGTGGATCGTCGCGGAGCGATCAATCAATTAGAACAACCGATTAGCGTTTACGAAGTTCATTTGGGTTCGTGGCAACAGGATCCCAAAGCTGACAACGGCTGGTTGAACTACCGTGACTTGGCCGATCGCTTGGTCAACTACTGCAAAGAGATGAATTACACGCACTTGGAATTGATGCCCATCAGCGAGCATCCATTTACGGGCAGTTGGGGCTACCAAACGGTAGGCTACTTTGCGGTGACCAGCCGTTACGGTACCCCTGAAGATTTTATGTACTTTGTCGATCATTGTCATCAAAACGGAATTGGTGTGATCATCGATTGGGTACCCGCTCACTTCCCTAAAGACATGCATGGGTTGGCCAAGTTTGATGGCACTGCCATGTATGAACACAGTGATCCAAGGCAGGGTGAACATCCCGACTGGGGCACGTTGATTTTCAATTATGGCCGGAATGAAGTCAGGAACTTCTTGGTTGCTAATGCGCTTTTCTGGTTAGATAAGTATCACATCGACGGCCTTCGAGTCGACGCGGTCGCGTCAATGTTGTACTTGGACTATAGCCGAGAAGGCGATCAGTGGATCCCAAACCAGCATGGTGGCCGAGAGAATCTAGAAGCGATTTCCTTCTTGAAGGAATTCAATGAAGTGGTCCATGGGGAATTCCCTGGCGTGTTGACTATTGCCGAAGAAAGTACTGCTTGGGAGGGTGTGTCCAAACCCGTAAGTGCTGGCGGTTTGGGCTTCAGTCTGAAGTGGAACATGGGCTGGATGAATGACACGCTGCAGTACTTTAAGAACGATCCGGTCCACCGCAAGTATCATCACAACGAGCTAACGTTTTCTTTGATCTATGCGTTTCACGAAAACTTTATGCTACCGCTTTCGCATGACGAAGTGGTTCATGGTAAGAAATCATTACTCGACCAAATGCCTGGCGATCCGTGGCAGAAATTTGCGAACTTGCGATTGCTGTACACTTACATGTGGACGCATCCAGGCAAAAAGCTTTTGTTCATGGGCGGTGAATTTGGTCAGTGGACTGAATGGAATCATAACCGTGATTTGGAATGGGAACTTCTGAAGTTTGACACCCACGGCGGACTGAAAAAACTGATGTCCGACTTGAACCTCTTGTACACGCAACAACCTTCGTTACATCAACTTGACTTTGATAGCGAAGGATTTGAATGGGTTGACTGCATGAGCGCAGAAGCAAGTGTGTTGGCTTACTTAAGGAAGGCCAAAGACCCAGCAGATTCGACTTTGGTTGCGTTCAACTTTACGCCGGTGGTTCGTGGAAATTATCGTGTTGGCGTGGACGGACCGGGTCGCTTTTCAGAATTGTTGAATTCGGATTCGCAATACTATGGCGGTTCCAACGTGGGAATCGGAGCGGTGGAAGCCGAACCGATTGAGGCTCAGGGCCGCCCTTGGTCAGTGAACCTAAACTTGCCTCCGTTGGCTGGAGTGGTTCTCAAACGCAGTTAGTCCGACCGGTTGCCCCGCTCGACCCTGGGCTTCTCGCTGAGTAGCTAGTGGACCGACAATTGGAATTATATCAGCACCAGGGAGTTCCTTCTCGTGATTTCCTTGTGCTTTTTCATGCGCCAAACGCTTGGCTTACCATTGCTGCTTGCTACCGGTGCCACCATTCGACCGTAACGGCAAAAATGAATGCCTGTTTAAATTCAATCGGGCGAGGGACAGCCATATCGCCTCGTCTGTTGAAACGGTTTAAGTTGTAGTCAAGCCAGGGATCCGACGGGCGGTCGTTGATCGGTTGTTTCATCATCTATTTGTTTGCAGAGTCGTCCATGAATCTATCCAACGACTTGAGTCATTTCGATGATGCTGGAAACGCCAGGATGGTGGACGTTGGTCACAAGCCAATTAGCGACCGAGTGGCTATTGCGTCGGGTTTGGTCGTCATGGAAGAAGAAACTTTGCAACGGATTCGCCTCGGGCAAATTTCCAAGGGCGACGTCTTGCAAGTGGCTAGATTGGCGGGAATCATGGCTGCCAAACGGACCGACGAATTGATTCCGCTTTGCCATAGTTTACCGATTAGTTCGGCATCCATTGATTTTGAATTTATCGATAGCAATAAGTTACGAGTCATGGCAACGGTCAAGACTTCAGGGCAAACCGGGATTGAAATGGAAGCGCTGACGGCGGTCTCGATTGCGGCGTTGACGGTTTATGATATGTGCAAAGCGATCGATCGTGCGATGACCGTTTCGCAAATACAATTGGAAGAGAAGTTGGGCGGAAAGACAGGTCATTGGAAACGGGGCATTGAAAACGGGTCCATGAAAACGGGTCCATGAAAACGGGGCCTTGAAAACGGGGCCTTGAAAACAGGCGCACAAGTACGTTACCAAAGTAGATCGATGTCGTCCGATTGGCGGCGTGATTGAACGTGAAAGCCAAAGTTTGGCGGTTTGGTCAGGAAGTCGTTAATTCAAATACCTTTATTCGGAGTCTTGGCTGTGGTGCAATTTTGGAATAGAGATTCGATCCTTGCTGGGTTGATTGCGATCGTGTGTTTCGCAAATGCCAGTTCGCTGTGTGGCCAAGAATTGGCACAACACCAATCCAAGCAAGATTGGGTCAGCGTAAGCGTAAAACAGACCAAAGTTGCCCCGCAAGAGTACTACGAATTGCGGATCTATCGGAACCAGAACGCCGACAAGCAAGCAATGGTCAGCGACTATCTGGAAGACGCCTTGGTTCCAGCACTTAAGCGCATGGAGATCGATCGCATCGGTGTTTTCAAAGCGATGGAAGGGTCAAGCGACTTTTCAATGTTCGTGTTGATCCCGTTTCAATCCATGGAACAATTTGGCAACCTGAATGATACTTTGGAAGCGGACGAAACTTATCAGGCGGCCGCCAAAGATTATTTTGATCGCCCGCTGAAGGATCCGGCGTTCGATCGAATTGAAAGTCGCTTCATGAAAGCGTTCGAAGGTATGCCGGTTATCGAGACATCGGACTTGATCACTGAAAAGCAGACTCGGATGTTCGAACTGCGTCTGTATAAGAGTCATACCGAGGACCACGCGCGACGAAAAGTCGCGATGTTCAATGATGGCGAAATCGATGTCATGCGTGACGTAAAAATGGGGCCAGTATTTTATGGTTCGACATTGGTGGGATCCGACTGTCCAAATTTGATCTATATGTTAAGCGCCGCTAACCCAGAAGAGCACAAGGTTCATTGGCAAGCTTTTTTAGCCCATCCTAAGTGGGATCAGATGAAAAAGATGGAAATCTACAAAGACACGGTCTCGGGCATCACCAATTGGATGTTGTCACCGACCGATTTTTCGGATCTTTAGGCTCAATTTGCCTTGTTGATCCGAAAGTTGATGGAAAATTGACTCGCATTTTGCCGAAGTGTTGGTCGTCAACTTTTGGGCGATTATGCTGTGGTTACCGCTCTTGGAACCGTATTGAAACGGTTTGAACTTGAGGTTGAAACTCATTTGCTTGATGCGATGACTGATGGCCAGCAAGTTGGAGATCGTTCTTCAGGTGGCAAACCAAGCGAAAGATTCCTAGCCTAGGAGTTGTGGTTTACCTTTGTGATTGTCAGAAATTTGGGCCGCATTGTTAAGTTGGAATTGACTAGTCCAACGCCTGTCACCATTAGTTGTGTATGTTAGCCGCCATCTTTGGGATTGGTCCCAGGATGTTAATTCTTCCTTGTTTCGAAGTGTCTTGAATCGATGAGAATGCCAATGGAATCGAGAGCGACGGGCTGCAATGACAGTATCGTTCGGATTTGTTTAAAGTTGTTCGCGGTGTCATGGTTATTGCTTGGTCTGGTGCCAAGCTTAGCTTGGGCGCAATACGTGGACGAAAGTAAGCAGGAAGATGGCCTGCACAGTCATAGGCCGCAGCGGTTTGCGATCACTGGTGCCCGGATTATTCCATCGATTGGTGCGGAGATCGCCCAGGGCGCGATGGTGATTGATCAAGGTAAAATCATTGCGATCGGTGAAGTCGCGAAGGTTGCGATCCCTCAGGGAGTGCCAACTTACGACTTAACGGGCAAGACCATCTATCCAGGATTTATCGACGCCTACCATGATGTGGCCGTCGAGTCTGAGGCTGGAAAGCAAGCCTATTGGAACAGTCGAGTTCGACCTGAGTTGGACATCGTCGATTACTTGACGGCCGAGATGACCGATGACTCGGTACGGCGCCAGCAGGGCATCGTCGCGATGATGTATGCTCCCAAGGGTGCAATCATCGATGGAACCGGAGCGGTTGCCTCGGTGGGCGGTTCGGAAAATCCAGCCCGACGAATTATCAAAGAAGGTATTGGTCAGCAGGCGGAGTTGACTGTGTCTCGCGGTTCACGCGGCGGTGGCTACCCCAGCTCTCCAATGGGCGCGGTAGCGCTGGCGCGGCAGGCATTTTATGATGCCAAGTGGTATCAAGAGGCTTGGAAGGTGGTCAATGCGAATCCATCAGTTGAACGACCTGAGGTTAACACTTCGTTGGCGATTTTAGGCGAAGTGGTTGCCGGCGACCGCTCATTATTCGTGGAAACTTCCAACGAATTGTTCGTGTTACGCGCGGATCGATTTGCGAGGGAATTCGGTGTGGGTTTGGTGGTCTTGGGTTCGGGCAGAGAGTACCGACGTTTGGATGAGGTGGCGGCGACGGGTCGAGCGATTATTTGCCCATTAGATTTCCCAAAGGCTCCGAATGTGGCTTCTTTGTCCGAGGCCCGTTCTGTGTCGTTAGAAACCTTGATGCATTGGGACCATGCGCCTGAAAATCCAGGTCGTTTGGCGGCTGCTGGCGTGAAGTTGGCATTCACGACTCGTGGGCTGGAGAGTCCTGGTTCGTTCTTGAAGCAAGTTCGAACCGCTGTCGAACGCGGCTTGTCCCCTACGGATGCGCTGCGAGCACTGACGGTTGGAGCGGCTGAGATTCTTGGCGTTCAAGACCAATTGGGAACTCTGGAAAGAGGGAAATTGGCCAGTTTCGTTGTGACCGATGGGGAATTATTTGATTCTAAAAGCAAGGTTACTGAAACGTGGGTTGCGGGTGTTCGCTACGAATCCAAGCCAGAACCAGCGTCCAAAATTGACGCTAAATGGAATCTGATCGTAGCTGCTAGTGGTGAAAAGTCAGAACTGAATTTGAATGTCGAAGTTAAATCTCTTGGTGGTAAGTACTCAATTGAATTGGTGACCCAAGAGAAAGACGACGCTTCGAAAGAAACCGAAGCTGCTCAGCCAGACGCCGAAAAATCTGATTTCCCCGCAGAATCGGAGAGTGCTGATTCAGACACTACTGACCCAGGAACTGCAAAGGACGAGGGAACGACAGACGATTTGGTTGAGGAAACTGAGCAACCATCAAAAGCGGGCACCGACAATCCAGCCAAGCGAGGGTCGGGACGAGGCAGCAAGTCGAAATCTCCAGCAAAGTTTGACAACATCAAACTTGATGGCGTAGTGCTTTCGGGTACGGTGCAGGGCAAATCGTTGAACGAAAAAGGGGTTGCCCGTTGGAGCTTGATCATTGATTCAGTCGAAGGGGACTCGATTTTGGGTCGTTTTGTTTGGCCTGATGGTACCGCGACGGGTTTAACCTTAAATCGCATGAAAGCCGAAGTAGAAACTAGCCCAGAAACCGCTCCGAGCGACGAAGCGAAACCGGCAGAGGGAGAAGTTGAGACCGAAGAAGCAGATGCAGCAAAACCGGAACCTGAAAAGCCAAAGAAGATTGAAGGTAAATCGAAGCAGGCTTCGTTTGCGGTCAATTATCCGTTAGGCGCGTTCGGCCAAACGGAATTGCCCAAAGCAGAAGAACTGGTTTTGTTTAGTAATTTTACCGTTTGGACGAGTGGATCCGATGGAATCATTCAGGGCGGTTCGGTTCTAATTGGCAATGGCATGATCAAGGCTGTTTACAAGGCAGGTGAAGAATTTCAAATTGCTGAAGGGACCATGGTCGTCCAAGGCGATGGTCGACACCTATCGCCAGGGATCATCGATTGTCATTCGCACATGGCGACTGACAGTGGAGTGAACGAAAGTTCGCAAGCGATCACCGCCGAGGTTCGCATTGGCGATTTGGTGGACTGTAACGACATGACCATTTATCGACAATTGGCTGGTGGCACAACCTCCGCCAACATTCTGCACGGTTCGGCAAATCCAATTGGCGGCCAGAATCAAGTGATCAAACTTCGTTGGGGTTCCGGGGACGAGGCGATGAAGTTCGCCCAGGCGCCACAAGGAATTAAGTTTGCCTTGGGTGAGAATGTCAAACGCAGTAACGGCAGCCAAGCTCAGACTCGCTACCCTGGTAGCCGGATGGGCGTTGAACAGATTATTCGCGATGCATTCTACAGTGCGAATGAATACCGCTTGCAACATCGACAGTGGGAAACTCAGCGAACCGGTCTGCCACCACGAATTGATTTGGAATTGAAAGCGTTGGCAGAAATTGTGGAAGGGACCCGTTGGGTACATTGTCACAGCTATCGTCAGGATGAAATCTTGGCGTTGATTCGCACGCTGGATGATTTTGGAATTCAGATTGGTACCTTCCAACACATTCTTGAAGGTTACAAAGTTGCCGACGCGATGAAGAAGCACGGTGCGATGGCAAGTGCGTTTGCCGATTGGTGGGCCTACAAGATCGAAGTGGCTGATGCGATCCCGTATGCAGGATCTTTGATGCACGAACAAGGTGTGATCGTTAGCTTCAATTCTGACGATCCGGAACTGGGTCGACGCTTGAATCATGAAGCTGCAAAAGCGGTCAAGTATGGTGGGGTTGAACCTGATGAAGCGTTAAAGTTTGTGACCTTGAATCCTGCGCGACAACTTCGAGTTGACCAATATGTAGGATCGATCGAAGTCGGGAAGCACGCTGACGTGGTCGTTTGGACAGGATCGCCGTTGTCCACACTTTCACGAGTGGATCAAACTTGGATCGATGGCGGCAAATATTTTGATCGCCAGGTCGAAGCCACGACTCGCACTCAAATGCAAGCCGCTCGGCAAACCTTGATTCAAAAGATCTTGGATACGGGTTCGGAAATGGCCGCACCAGGTGAAGATACGGATACAGATCCTTCTCGGTTTTGGCCTCGATACGATGAATTTTGCAATGCGAAAGGACACTAACAATGAGTTGCTTTTTTCGAAGTGTAAGTTCATTAAATCAAACTATAAGACGAGATAAATTCATGATAAGAAGTGTTGATCAATGTCATTCGAAACGCAAACCTAGCTTCGGCGTTCAAAGTTTAGGTCGAATCGGACTACTGTTCGCTGGCGTGGTACTGACTTTGTGTGTTTGGGGAGCGAACGTATCTGCGGATGAAATTCCATCGGCGGCACCGCAGGCAAAACCGATTGCGTTGGTAGGCGGGACGATCCATCCAGTTAGCGGACCTGACATCGAAGAAGGGATGATTCTTTTCGCCGATGGCAAGATTGTTGCAATCGGCAAGGATCTGTCGCTGCCTCAGGACGCTCAGGTCATCGATGTGGAAGGCAAGCATGTTTACCCGGGAATGTTTGAGGGTCATTCGCAGTTGGGCCTGACTGAATTCAGTTCGACTCGTGCAACGGTTGACTCTTCAGAGGTTGGTTCGATCAATCCGAATGTGAAGGCCAATCTGGCAGTGAATCCCGATAGTGCCTTAATTCCCGTGACTCGGGCCAACGGTGTTCTACTGGCTTTGACCGCACCAGTGGGTGGTCGCATCGCTGGACAAGCATCGGTTATGCAAATGGATGGTTGGACTTATGAAGACATGACGGTGAAACCAAACGTGGGCATGGTATTCAGCTGGCCAAGCGGACAACGATTTGGTCGGCGGCGCGGTGGGGAGGCAGTAGCATCAGCTGATCCATTGAAAGAAATCAAGGATCTTTTGGACGAATCCAAGCAGTATGCATCGCTTCGAGAGGCCGACCCCGACAAACAACCGGTCGATCTTCGGCTGGATGCATTGGTGAAGGTGGCCAGTGGTCAGATGCCAATTATTGCAGTAGCTGATTCGATCGGCCAAATTGAGTCAGCAGTCGGTTTTGCGGCTCGCGAAAATCTAAAACTGATCATTCTGGGTGGTTACGATGCCGAAGACTGTGCAGAGTTGTTGAAGAAGCATGACGTTCCGGTCGTGATTGCGGCGACCCATCGATTGCCGCAGTATCGCAGTGATCAATACGATGCCAGTTACACACTACCCGCAAGATTGCAAAAGGCAGGAGTTCGATTTTGTATTTCTGGAACCGGTCGTAGCGAAACTTGGAACAGTCGAAATTTGCCTTATCATGCGGCGACTGCAGTTGCATTTGGATTAGAAATTCCGCAGGCGATTCGTTCGATTACGCTTTCGCCGGCAGAAATTTACGGTGTTGCTGATCGTGTTGGTTCGCTGGACGTGAATAAGGATGCCACCTTGATCGTAACCGATGGAAATCCATTAGAAATTCAGTCGAAAGTGGAGATGGCGTTTATCCAAGGACGCACCATCGACTTATCCAGTAAGCATGTTCGGCTTTGGGAAAAATACAAAGCGAAGTACCAGCAATTGAAAGACGCCCAAAAAGAAGAAGAATAGTGCCTGGAACGGTATGGTGACATGCGAACGCGGTCCAACCAGAAAGGACGCGCCTGGATCCAGGCTGCGTCCTTTTTTATGACACGAATTTAGCATGCGTCTTTTGGGACCAGTAGTGTTTGCATCTTTGAAGACAATGTTGGCGTTTAATTCTTGGCAAAGCCGGGTGGGTAGGGCTGGACGGCAGAATCGTGGTAGATCTGTCCACTGCGATAAGCTTGTTCACCTAAACGGCGGTGTGTTGACCCGGTGGGCGCTGGCGAGGTTCATGGCCTGTTTTGCTTTGAGGCGGATTTAGACATTTTGGCCGCTTCAAGAAGACTGGTTTCGATTTGCTGGTCGCGTCCATTGCAATCAATTGGGTTCCAAACGACTGAAATGTCAGGTTGCACCGGCTTTCCTTCCAACTGAATACCATCAACGATGACGTCCCGTACCGCCAAGTACAAAAGATCTCCGTTGCTGATGGGGAATGGGCTACCCGCTAACACGGCGCCTGCGGTTGGTCCGCCGACGATTTTTGCGTAACCGAACTTCTTTGCACCATACGCGAAAACTTCCTTGCCGCTGCGACTGGTCGGATCGACCAAGAGGACGGCGGGTTTTCTCCACTGAGGATCAATGACCGTTTGGTTCCCTTTTGGATCGATCATGATTAACTTGGGAATATTCTGATTAAAGATATTTAGATACTTTGTGTCAGCCCCACCTGGGCCGAATCGCAAGTCGATCACCAAAGCGTCGGCGTCCTTCAACACTCCCCATGCAATGGATTCTTCAAGAGCGTTTTGATATTCGATGCCTGCGTAAGAGTAGATGTGGACGTAACCGATCTTGCGACCTTCAATTTTGTGAATCTTAATGCTTGAATTCATCGCATCCAAAAGTTCCTGCTTGGGGCGCACAAGTTTGGGCACGATTGTCAGCGTCATTGCGGTGCCACTGCGTTTGATTTGGAATTGCGTTGGGTGGTCAATACGGGATCTAAGCGAAGCAACTGGACTGAACGGCAGATTGCCGGTCACTCGCAATACGTCACCCACTTGAAGAAGACCGTCACTTGGTCCATCTGGCAAGACCGACACCACCACCCATTGATCTTGAATCCATTGGGTCACCACCCCAATTGTAGGATAGGTGACGTGCTGTTCTTTAAGCATCGCTTGCACCGCGGGAACCTTTTCAAAGATTGCCGCTAGATGGTAATATTCCACTTCTTCTGGAGTCAAATAGTAAGTGTGTGACGCCTTTAATGATGCCAGGCACCTATTCATCGATGTGGCGAATTCTTGACGGTTCTGGCACGTTTGAGCCACGTCCAACAGTTGTTGTTTGGCCAATTGGTAGGCCTGATTGAACTTGTCCGTTGAATAGAAGTTGTCTTCCACGATTCTGATTACCTGTTGGGCAATGACTAGGTAATCTTGATTGTTCGCACCCTGGGCACGGTTAGTTGGACTGCTGGACTCATTAGCGAGTGAATCAGCGAGGTTCTGTCCGCTGGACTCTTGCACCACGGGCGACCCTTGCACGCAGACAGCATCGGCCAGCAGAACTGCAAGAATCAAAGCGGGCATAAGTTGCCTCAAGCTAATTGGAGTCATAATTGCCTCGGTTTTGGGGATAACTTTGCACCGGCGTCGGTGATTCATTGCCGTTGGACCAAGATAATCCTACACTCTACGTTGGGCTTGGGTCACAAGCGGTGTCATTAACGGTCTGGCTGTAACTGAAATGGCTCGCCGCGAAACGATGAATCAAGCAACGGTAGTGGACGGACGAGTTCCCCCATTTGGGCCGCTTGAAAAATGGTATACTAAATTGCCTGGGCCGTTTCGCGAATCTTGTTGCAACTTTGGTTCGCCTGCCTGCCCCACCCCACCCCACGCTTTTTGATTATCGACATGGATGCAACCGCGTTCTTTGCAATGATCAAAAGGTTGAACATGTGCTGCATTACTGAAGCGTAAACATGCCTACCCCAGCGAATCGCAATCGAGTTTGGACGAACACTCGAGTGTCTGCGTTTACCGTCACACCCACTTATTTCACACCCACTTATCTCACACCCACTTATCTCACACCCACTTATCTCACACTGTTCCTTGGGATGTTAGTAGGTGGGTCGTTCCTGGTGTCATGCACTAATACGGTCTTTAGCGCGCCACAGGAGCCGTCTCAGACACGTAATCGAGTATCGGACGAAACGAAGGCGCCCGATTTTTCAGCGTCGCAATTGGAATTCTTTGAAACCGAAGTTCGACCGATACTGGTTGAACGTTGCTTTGAGTGCCATGGTCCTGACAGTCAGGAACTGGCCGGTGGGTTAAGTCTGGCGTCTCGCAAAGACATTTTGATTGGCGGCGATTCAGGTGCGGCGATCGAGCCCGGGGATACGACTCGAAGCCTGTTGATCGAAGCGGTTCGCTATGGTGACCGAGTGCAAATGCCGCCCGACCAAAAAATGTCCCTGGATGAAATTGCGACATTGATGCGTTGGGTTGATGATCAAGCACCCTGGCCATTGGAGGATGACGTCAGGCGAAAAGCTGATACTGAATTTGACTTGCAGGGTCGCCGGGATTCGCACTGGGCTTGGCAAGCGATTGACAACCCGTCATTACCAAAAGTTAATGCGACCGATTGGCAGCGACAGCCGCTAGATCGATTCATCCTGGCCAAGCTAGAGGACAAGAAGTTAAGTCCAGCCGCGGATGCCGATCTTACGACTTGGTTGCGACGTGTGACGTTTGACTTGTCCGGGCTACCTCCGACGGCCCAGCAGGTCCAGATGTTCGTCAAGGATATGGAAGACGCTGCCGCAGTTTCGAATGGGTCGCAGGCATTGCAAGCTACGATTCGATCAAAGGTAGTTGATCGTCTCTTGGCTTCGCCCACTTTCGGGGAACGCTGGGCTCGGCATTGGATGGACCTGGTGCGTTATGCAGAAACGGCGGGTCACGAATTTGATTATCCGTTACTTAATGCCAGTGAATATCGTGATTACGTGATCCGAGCGTTCAATTCAGACGTGGGTTACGATCGATTTGTGGCGGAACATATTGCCGGTGATCTTTTGCCCGATCCACGTGAAAATCCGGAGCACCATTTTAATGAATCGCAGATTGCCACAGCATTTTGGTACCTTGGTGAAGCGAATCATGCGCCGGTTGATGTTTTGGGCGATGAGGCGAATCGAATCGACAACCAGATCGATGTTTTTGGGAAAACTTTCCTGGGAATGACGATTGCTTGTGCTCGTTGTCATGACCACAAGTTCGATGCGATAAGCGCTCAGGACTACTATTCCTTGGCTGGGATCTTGCAAAGTACCAGGCGAGATATCGGGGTGTTGGATGAAGACAAAAAGGTAGAAGCCAACTTTCGCAGCACGGTTGATTTGAACCAAGTCGCAGCACAATTGCTACTGGAACAGCGACAAAGTTGGCAGGATTCCCCGCTAGGCAGCGACGATTTCCTGGGTCTGTTAAATGCGATCGATGAAGAACACTCGCACAAGGTTGCCAATGCTAGAAGGTTGGATTCGTTGCAAGAATTGGTCACATCGGACGATTCCAATGATGCACGGCAAGAAACTGGCGAAGAGGTGGACGCAGATGATAAGCCTGTATTGCCAGACCACCTAGAGGAAGGTCCAACCGGTCGCTTTGATCGTTTCGTGCAGAAGGAACTGAGTACCGATAAATTGGCGTTAGATCAGAAGAGTCCTTTGCGACTCCTGCGTTCCTACGCCAGCCGGTCACCTGAGGTTTCTGTGCAACAATGGTGGAATCAGTTTCGCCAGGAAATTCTGGAAGAGGTGAAGCAGGCGGAAGTATTTCGGTCGCAAGCGATTTTGGTTTCTGATTTTTCACGAAACTCGGCCAATGATTGGAAGGATACCGGATGGGCTTTTCGGAGGGCGGTGGGTTCGATTAGCACATTCAGCCTTCAAGATAACGCATGGGCTGTCAATAATCCGGAAACAGTGGACAGCGGATTTTTGGGTCCGAATTTTGTTGGGCATTTGCGGTCGCCGACCTTTGAAATAACCGCTCCGCGTCTTCATTTTCGGATGAAAGGTAACGACGCAAAGGTTCGGTTAGTGATCGACAGTTTCCGAATGAATCAATTCAATGGGTTGTTGTTTGGCGATTGCATGGTGACGCATAACAGTGCTGGGTACACTTGGCGAACGCTAAGTGGTGACATTGGAAAGTATTTGGGGCATCGAGCGTTTATTGAATTGATTGACGATGGCGGTGGTCAGATCGCGGTCGATGAAATCTGGATGGGAGGCGAAAATCCAGCCACGGCGCCCAGTCCTTTGTTGACTGAAATTTGTCGCCAACGTGAGACCTTAGATTCTACCCAGGCACTGGCCGAGATATTGTTGGCGGTTAGCGGTGCGTATGATTCTGACACAATTGGAATTCCTAGCTTTCGACCCACCGCTGTTCAAGACTCACAAGAAGGCCAGGGAAACGCGGATGAGCCAAATCCTACGATCCGTCAGCGTTCTTTTCGTGAATCGATTTCGGGCAACCTTGGTGTGGTGAAGCTTGTCGATGTAAACGGTGCCGATCGGGCTGCGATCCAGCAATGGATTAGGGAACTGCGATCAGAACTTTCTCCGACCGATCCTGGTGCAATTGAGCGGAACGAGCGGTTATTTTCCATCGCCAAACATGTCGCAATATTCCAAAAACAAGTGTTTCCGACGCGAACGTTTTACGCAACCACAGCGGGAACGCCAGAAGACCAGGCAATCTACATTCGCGGCAATCACAAGAATTTGGGGACTCTGGCACCCCGCGGGTTGATTACTGCGTTGAAACCGGCTGAGGATTCGGAATCAAGCGTGGTGCCATGGCTGAATAGGGACGATGTGCAAGGCGATGAGTCGGGGCGGTTGCGTTTGGCAAACCAAGTGGTGTCGAGTTCGAATCCGCTTACCAGCCGAGTGCTGGTGAATCGGGTTTGGCACGTGCTGTTGGGGAAAGGAATTGTTACTTCGCCCGACAATTTTGGTGTTTTAGGTGACTTGCCGACTCATCCCGAATTGTTGGACCATTTGGCGACCAAGTTTATGCAGGATCAGTGGTCGATCAAGGGATTGGTCAGGCAAATTGTCTTGTCCAGAACCTACGCCATGAGTAGCCAATCTCCCGACCTGTCCTGGCAGGTGGATCCCAAGAATTCTTTGCTTCATTGTGCTTCAGTTCGGCGGCTTGAAGGCGAAGCCATTCGAGATACGATGCTTTGGGTAAGTGGGCGATTGGACTTAAAGATGTATGGCCCCAGTGTCCCCACGTTTGTGAGCGATTTCATGCAAGGTCGAGGTCGGCCCGAAAGTGGGCCCTTGGATGGTGACAATCGTCGCAGTGTGTACTTGGAAGTGCGACGAAACTTCCTAAATCCGTTTATGTTGACCTTTGATACGCCGATTCCATTTTCGACCATCGGACGCCGCAACCAGTCGAATGTCCCGGCTCAATCTCTGACGATGCTGAATGATCCGTTTGTTGGGTTGATGGCACAGGCCTGGGCTGAACGGGTGATTTCTAAAGAAGGGTCGGACCAGCAGCGACTTGGCCAAATGTATTGGGACGCGCTTGGGCGGCCAATAAGTGAGGAGGAATTAAACCGGTTCTTGGACTTCTTGCAGTCGACCAACGACCCGACAAACGGCGAAATCAATGAGACTCAAAAATGGGTCGCAGTTGCCCAGGCGATTTTCAACTTGAAGGAATTCACTTATTTGCGGTGACTCACAGTCACGTCATTTCAGGATGTTTTTGTGTTCAAGATGTTTGTGCCGGGCGGGCTAGGCAAAGCCCAGGTCAAGACCAACTTCTCTGGCACGTTTGGGTTGTTGCGGCTGAGGGTGAGTGCAGCAAAGCGGGTGAACATTGGGTTTGGGGTCGACTTGTGTATCCCAACGAACGGGCTTAATCAAAGGGAGCTAAGGGACCGTTCGCAAATAAACTACCGAAGTTTACTTTTGTCTCGGCGCGATCTCATAGTTCCAGTCACCCTGAAATGCATTACGTTTGATTTTGATTTCCGCCATTTTGGCGTCGCTGATCTTGCGGCCTTTGAGGTAATCATTTTCATCTAGTTGGCAATGAACTTCTAGCCCTGCATCGGTGCGAGTAGAGCTGACAAGACTGACGACAACCTGATGGCTTTCTAGCGGAACGCCTCGCCAGTTGCGAGTGATATGACAGAATAGTCGATGTTCAATTTTATTCCATTTGCTCGTGCCCGGTGGATAGTGGCAAACCTCGATGATCATTCCAGTCTGATTGGCTAGGCGTTGCAGCTCATATTTCCAAAGTCGATTTCGGTGTCCATTGCTTCCGCCGCTATCTGCGGTGATTAGTAGGCGCTTCGGTTTCTTATATCGCTTCTTGCCCATCAGACGCCACCAGCGCCGGATTGCTTCGACGGCAAACTCGCCGGTATCCCGACTGATCCCGACCGACACCCAAGCTTCGTTTGAATCAATATCGTAGACACCGTACGGAATCGCTTTACCAAGTTCTTTGTCGGGAAAGTCATGGGTGTCAACCTCTAGCGGCTCGCCTTTGGGACGGTATTCCTTCCCGACATTTGCCTTCTTTCCTAGCGTTTCCTTCTTTTTAATGTCGACCGAGACAGCCGGGCGTCCTTCTCCCCGCTGACACGCGCGAACACGACGGGCGATGTGTTCAAACTGCGCATTGCGGTCGGGATGATCTGTGCCTTCTCGCGTTTTTCGATTGCCCTGCAGCGAGTACCCCAAAGACCGGAGCACTTTGGAGATTTTCGTGCGTCCGACGTTATGACCTTTCGAGGCAAGCTCACGCTGCAGGTTGCTCAAGCTTTTGCATGTCCACCGCAGCGGAGACTGCGGGTCGCCACGCTCGGTCGGCTCTACGAGACGATCAATTGCGTCAACTAAATCAAGCTGAGTCTCCTCCAGACGTTTTCGCCCACCGCCTCCTCGTCGTTGCCGACCACTTGGCAAGGGATTGTCACTCTGAAGTTCCTTAATGCCGTTGCGAATGGTGCGATCCGAAAGCCCTGTGGCTTGCGCGACTGCTGTAACCCCGCCGTACCCGAGCGCCATAGCTTCGGTAGCTGCCCAACGTCGTCGCCCTCGCTCATCAAGATCCCCAATGAGCGAATTGAACTTAAGTTCCAATCCATCTATAACTTGTGCGTCGTGCATCGGGACATTGTCCCCGATCTACCAACAATCTTCCTATAGCAGTTCGGTAGTTTATTTGCGGACGGTCCCT
>Ga0209491_10000715_pt1 | contig 66939 bp, 44 predicted proteins | sample BON02_FD_187213 | JGI IMG/M metagenome (GOLD analysis project Ga0209491, IMG submission 187213) | Freshwater microbial communities from Lake Bonney liftoff mats and glacier meltwater in Antarctica - BON-02 (SPAdes) (version 2) | ecosystem: Environmental > Aquatic > Freshwater > Ice > Glacier... | reverse complement strand
GATGATTTTCCGCCAAGTCCTGCAGACGATCGTAATTCAGATTGCATCCCAGTCGCACACTCGCGAGGACCACAATCTGCCAGTAATCCATGCCTTCACGACCACAGTCGCTGCGTGAATCGCCGTTGACATCCTGAGCCACCAGCTTGAGAATCTGCTCACACAGGTCAGAATTCGAATACAGATGCTGCACCGTTTTGAGAATCGGGATGATCTCGTCCCGACATTCCAGATTCCGCTGAACCTGATCGATCGACTCAGTATCCAGCCGCCTCTGCTTTGAGTACCCTTGACGCATCGATTCACTCCTCGAAGATGACACCACGATTTCCGTTTTTGGCCCTGTTAAACCATCTACGTAAATTTCAGTCGTTATCTTCGTGGAGTTTTTCGTTTCTCACTCTACGTTTTTATTACTCAAGTCTATTTACGGACGCGCACTAGCTATCCGATGGCCTTCTACGTTTGGCGAATGGCTTTGGCTTGCCGCGAAACGATCCGGCCCCCCCGGAACCGCTACTAAACTGACGTCGATTATCCTGCGGCGCACCACTGCTGCGGCGAGGATGCGACTGTTCACGTTCTTCAGTCGACAGCCGAAGCTGAAGTTCTTTACCGGCAACACGTGTACGCTGCAGGGTCTGAAACACTTCGCGAGGCATGCCTTCCGGAAGATCAATGGTGCTGTAGGAATCGTGAATCCTGATTGGACCAATGTACTCACCGTCAATGCCGCCTTCGTTTGCAACAGCACCAACAATATTGCTTGGCTTCACGCCGTCATCGTGACCGACTTCGATGCGATAACGATCCATGCCTGATTCCGGTGGACCACCCTGTCGATTTCGATCTCCGCTCGGACGACCGGCTCGTCCACGATCCGCTCCGCCTGACTCACGTGAATCGCGGCGTTCGAAACGATCGTTGCCGCCATTGCGGTCATCGCGTTCAAAGGACTGCCGCCGAGGGCGATCCTGCATCAGGAACGATCGCCCCTGTTGACCAATCAATGCCAGCGCCGCAGCTACGACTTCCATCGGCTGTCCGGAGACCGAAGCGTAGTCAGCCAGCATTTGTTGGAAGACTGATAGATCCTGGTTGGCCACAACATCACTGATCCGTTGTTTGAACCGTTCGATCCGAATCGCATTAATCTGAATTGCCGTTGGCGGATCAACCACTTCAATCGGCTGTTTAGTGGCTCGTTCAATTATTCGCAGCTTGCCGCGCTGAGTATTCGTTAGGAAAATAATCGCCTGTCCACTGCGTCCAGCACGACCGGTTCGCCCAATGCGGTGAATATACGATTCACTGTCATGAGGCATATCGTAGTTGAACACGTGACTGATACGCGTTACGTCCAAACCACGGGCAGCCACGTCGGTCGCCACAAGAATATCCAGTTTCCCGTTTTTCAGCTGTTCGATCGTGCGTTCGCGGACGTTCTGAGCCATGTCGCCATTCAAAGCGACGGCCGAAAGACCTTCACGACAAAGCTGCTCGGCAACAGTTACGGTCGCCTCACGTGTCTTTGTAAACACGATGACGCCGTCAGATTCTTCGGCTTCCAGAAACCGAACCAAAGCGTCGACGCGATCTCGCGGAGGAACAAACACGGCCCGCTGACGGATTGATTCCGCAGTCATGGTCTTTTGTTTGATCGTGATTCGAACCGGATCCTTCAGGTACTGCTGAGCAATAGCACGAATTGGGGCAGGAAGAGTTGCCGAAAACAAAGCAACCTGTCGCGTTGGCGGAGTCTGCTCAAGAACGAACTGCACGTCCTCAAGAAATCCCATGTTCAACATTTCGTCGGCTTCATCCAACACCAGGCATTCCAGCTGGCTGAGATCCAGCGTATTCCGCTTGATGTGGTCAATCACGCGACCAGGAGTCCCAACAACAACCTGCACGCCTCGTCGCAGCTGACGCAGTTGTGTCTCGTAAGCCTGGCCACCGTAAATCGCCAGCACGTTCAGGTCTTTAATATGGCTGCCATATTTTGAAAACGAGTCCGACACCTGCATCGCGAGTTCTCGCGTGGGAGCCAGAACAAGCACCTGCGGACTGCGGCGTTGAGTGTCGATTTTTGAAAGAATCGGCAGAGCAAACGCGGCTGTCTTTCCGGTTCCCGTTTGCGACTGAGCCAACACGTCTCGACCTTCGAGCACGTGAGGAATGATTTCCAGCTGAATGTCCGTCGGTGTCAGATAACCAGACGCTCGCACGGCCTTCTGGACGTCTTCGCTTAGCGGTAGTTGACTAAACAAAGGACCCGTTGCTTCTGCTTCTGCAACTGGTGCTGGTGCTGAAGACTGAACAGCTTCAACAGGCACTGCAGACGCTACGGCCACACCTGGCGTCGCTGCAATTGCCAAGGCTCGCACTGGCGCACTGCCTGCTGCGATAACCGGACCTTTGGCCGTGAACTTAATTTTCACTGTGTGTGCCTGAGTCGAAGTCACCTGAGTTCGCTGATTTCCAGCGGCGACTTCTTCCTTCAGATTGCTTGCAACAGTGGCTGCAGCCGCCGCGGAGACAACGTTTTCTGTAGCAGATGTGTCGACTGTATTCGCCACTTCGGCTGTTGGTGCTGACGGATGCGAAACGTTATCAACTGAAGCGAATTGCTGTTCTGGATTGTTCTGAACCTGTGAATCAACAGATTCATGCACAGGTAATGCCACTTCGGAAGTTGGTTCGACAGCCTGAACGGGTGTTTCGTGAACCGACTCAGTTTCCAGAGACTCCACAACAGCGATGTCTCCTTTGTTGAAAAACGGTGTCTGAGGCACCTGCACAAACAGATCGTCTGCTTCAGCGACTTCAGCAGCAATCTCGATGACTGGCTCTGAATGGAACTCAGCAGTTTCCGGCGGGTCTACTGAAACTGACGCGAGCGGTACTTCAGCGGGTTCAGCAACTGGTAAGTCGCTGCCAACGGGCGCAGTACTCACGGCATCGTCGACGCCGCCGGCATAGCCCGCCAGCGAATCCGTAACGAATTCAGACGCAGAAACTTCGTAAGTATCAAACGGCGAAGGGATTGAAGAAAAATAGAACGGATCTTGAGAACTGTTTTGGGACATCTTTAAATCAGGTTTTCCGAATAATGGTGCGTACCGTGGCCGGATAACACGGGCAAAAATATGCCAATGTCGAAATTCCGAAACGGGAAACCGGGCGTACGCATTTATCAACACACGTAATGCGACGCCGCTTCATTGCACTCTGGCAATGACGTTCGTAGACGAATCGTCAATGTAAGACGATAGCCCATTTAGAACGTCGGGGAAGACCTGTCGCGTTGGAGCCTGTAGGGATAGTGCGTCTGAATTTGGTCGCAGTATCTAAGTATCGGCCAACGGGGCCGCGTGAACTCGAAGATGTGTCTGCTTCGAAGGCTCAATTTTTGGCAAGCTACCCAAAAAATCGCCCGTTCGATAGGGGGAACTTCAGAAAAAGACAGCAATCATAGAATCCCCACGACCGAGACGTCATTATTGTCGGCAAACTCTGCGAAATTACCCAGCCTGCAGTTTCGTGAATCAAGAAAGAATTTCGTGAACAACACGGCCGTGAACGTCCGTCAACCGGAATTCACGCCCCTGATATTTATATGTAAGTCGTTCATGATTAAGCCCCAGTAGGTGCAGAATTGTGGCGTTGAGATCATGAACGTGAACCGGGTTTTCCACAATGTCCATGCCGAAATCGTCAGTCCGCCCAAAGCTCACGCCTCCTTTCACACCGCCTCCAGCCAGCCACATTGTGTAGGCGTCTTTGTGGTGGTCTCGACCGGAAAGCCCCTTCCCCTGTGATGCTCCCTGATTTAACGGGGTTCGACCAAATTCGCTGCCGAACACCACCAGCGTATCATTCAATAACCCGCGACGCTTGAGATCACGAATGAGCGCCGCAATCGGCTGATCAGTTTCCATGCATTTGCTTGTGAGTCGTTTTTCCAGATTATTGTGGTGATCCCAGTCCGCGTCATAGAGTTCAACCAATCGTACGCCGCGTTCGACTAATCTCCGTGCCAGTAGACAACTGTTGGCGAATGAGGCCTTGCCGGGAACAGCCCCGTATTCTTCCAGCGTGTGCTTTGATTCCTGTCCGATGTCCATTAGTTTCGGCACCGACGCCTGCATGCGATAGGACATTTCGTACTGACTGATTCGCGTCTCAATTTCCTGATCACCAGTCGCCTGCAATCGTTCGTGATTCAGTTTCGACAGCGCATCCAGCACACGACGGCGGTCTTCTCGAGTATGTCCGTCCGGGCTGGAAAGAAACAACACCGGATCTCCCTCCGAACGAAATTGTATACCCTGATAAACGCTTGGCAGAAAACCGGTTGACCACAGGCTGGTGCCGGCTCCGCCTTTCGGACCACTCACCAGCACAACATAGCCTGGAAGATCCTTGTTTTCAGAACCCAGCCCATAGGTGACCCATGATCCCAGGCTGGGACGCCCGCCTCGACCAAAACCTGAATGCAAAAACATCTGCGCGGGAGCATGATTTATTTCGTCATTATGAATGGAACGCACCACCGCAAGTTCGTCCGCAACTGTGCTCAGGTGAGGCAACAGTTCAGAAAGTGACTGTCCACACTGGCCATGCTGCCTGAATTCCCACGGAGATCCCGCAAGAGTTGACGTCTTCCCAATAAACGCAAAGTCTCGGTCCTTCGTCACTTCGGGCGGACACGGCTGATTGTGGTACTGACGAAGCACGGGCTTGTCATCAAACAAATCCAGTTGAGACGGAGCACCAACCATGTGCAGATAAATCACATGCTTTGCCGATGGTGTAAAATGCGGTTGACGGGCGGACGCAACGTCATCAGCACCGCGTGCCTCTTCGCACAGCAGCTCAGCCAGCGCTATGCCCCCAAGGCCAATGCCAGACGCAGTCAGAAACGTGCGCCGTGAATTCTTGAGATACGATTTCATATATTGAGTCATCTTCAGTTTCAGTGACTGCCGGTATCCAGCAACGCCCTCTTCTGCACGGCAACCGCAGTGTGTTTCCGAGCGACAGCTGAGACGGCCGCGGGTTCAGAGTCATTAATTCTTTGTGATCGTTTCGTGCAGGTTAAGCAAAGTCATGGCGACTGACTTCCAGCCTGCAAATTCAGAGGCCGACAAACCCGTCGGCAGATCTGCAATTTTCGTGAGCCACTTCTGGCCATTTATTGCGGCAAGATTGACGCGGCGTTGAGTTTCCAACAGATCCATCAATACACCTGCTTCGGTTTGCATAGGCCGCCGCCCTGTACTCAACTGAAACGCATATTCGATCTTTTCATCGGCAGTCGCTGCGTGCTTATTCTTCAATACTCGCCTTGCCAACGAATCCGCAGCGGCAACGTAGACTGGATCATTCAGTAGTGTCAGCGCTTGCAGCGGAGTGTTAGTGCGGGATCGCTGAACCGTACATGCCAGCCTGGACGATGCGTCGAAGTTCATGAAACTGGGATAAGGTGCCCCGCGTTTCAGCACAACGTAAATGCCGCGACGATACTGTTCGCTTCCCGGACTCACCTTATAATCGTAGTTCTGCCCGCCAACCTTCGACCAGATTCCGTCCGGTTGATAGGGATGAATCGAAGGGCCAAACTGCTTCAAATCCAACAGCCCCGAAACCGCCAACAGGTTGTCTCGAATCATCTCAGCGCTCATGCGAAATCGTGGGCCCCGAGCTAACAGTTGATTCGCATCATCAAGTTCTCGAACTTCGTCAGACACAAAAGAAGACTGACGATATGTCGACGACAGCAGAATTGTGCGAATCAGCTTCTTTCGCGACCAGCCGTTTTCCATGAATTCAACCGCCAGCCAATCCAGCAGTTTCGGATGTGACGCAGTATCTCCCTTAACGCCGAAGTCTTCCAGCGTCGGCACAATGCCCCGACCAAATATTTCCGCCCACCAGCGGTTCACGGTAACTCGGCCAACCAAAGGATTCGCCGGATCAACCAACCACTTTGCCAGCGTGAGCCGGTTCAACGGTCCGGCGGGGATCGTGTGCAAGATCCCCGGCGTTGCTGGCTGAACTGTCTCGCCCTTGTTTCGGTAGTCGCCTCGCTCAAAAACGTAAGACATTCGCGGCTGCGGCAACTCGATCATCACCAGAGTCGTATCTGGTGCAAGTTCGGCCAGCTGCTTCTTTTGTTTTTCAATCTGTGCTGTCAGCTGCTTTGAAGACTTGTCCTGAAGACTGCGGTATTCCAGCAAGTCGTTGCGGTCTTTCATTGACCATCCTGCCGATTGTTTCGCGACGATCTTTGCAACATTTTCGGGCACTGACTGGGTATCAAGATTGCCAGTGACAGCCGACAGCAGCAGTCGCCCAATTGACCGAGCACTACCGAATTCCTGAACAAGCTTAAATGTGATCAACTGCTCGCTGTGTGCGTTAAACGGCGCCGCAAGCACAAACTGCGCCCAATGCGGCTTGCCGAACTGAGGTGCAATCGCCCAGCCCGATCGAGCAGCATCACTGAGCGCCCCATTCACCTCCCAGCCCTTTTGCGAAAAGTCAGCCGTGGCACCGCTGAACTCCAGCGTCGTCTGCTTTCCCGTCGTCACTTCGACATTTGGAGCCACTTCCGCGACGTCTGCGGAAAACCGATTCAGCACAAAGTTTGTTCGTACCGGGTCGCCTCGTCCAGGTCCGCCTCCGGGAAGTGATTCGTGTCTCAGCGTGTCCAACCTAAATGCGGTGATATTCTGAAGACCTGTCTTCACGATGACTTCATAAACATCGGTAGCAGGAGGATCAGTGCCAACCAGCAGCACCGAACCGTCTTCCAGAACTTCGCGTGCATCAACGGTACCCGTTGAACGAAAATCAACCACCTGCAAAGTGTGCAATTGCGGGGCTTCTGAAAGTGACTGCTGAAAGTTGGCAGCCCACGATTTCAGGTGATCGGCGAGTTCCGTTCGCCGAGCGGCAAGCTGCACCGTCAATTCATGCTGCGTCGCCTTCAACGCATTTCGCTCAGCATCCTTAACCACACTGGTAATCTCCATCTGCGGCCCCTTGAACTGAATAGAACTGGGCGTGTTTGGATTCGTTCGGTCCGCTTCCATTTCTGTGTTATTAAAGAACGCCAGCAGGCCGTAGTAGTCCTTGTTTGAAAACGGATCGTACTTGTGGTCGTGGCACTGGCAGCACTCTAACGTTGTCCCCAGCCATACGGCGCCCGTTGTGTTGACCCGATCGATCACCTGTTCCACGCGAGTTTCTTCCGGCAAAGATCCGGCTTCGACATTGGTGGGCGTACAACGATGAAAGCCCGTTGCAATTTTCTGAGCTTCGGTTGCGTTCGGCAGCAGGTCGCCGGCAATCTGCTCGATGGTGAAACGGTCGAATGGCATGTCATCATTCAAAGCACAAATCACCCAGTCACGGTAGGCCCAGATTTCACGGAGGTCGTCACGTTGAAACCCATGTGAGTCCGCGTAACGTGCCAGGTCCAGCCATTCACGAGCCCAGCGTTCGCCGAATTGCGGCCGACTCAGCAACTCATCAACAAGTCGGATGTAGGCTTCATCAGTCGGTTCTGCAACAAATGCGTTTACATCTGCAGGAGTTGGCGGCAAACCAATCACGTCAAAAAACAATCGACGAACAAGAGTCGCCGGGTCAGCTTCAGCCGACGCACGAAGACCCTGAGACTGCAGTTTGGCAAGAACAAACGCGTCTACTTCATTCCGTGCCCAATTCGAGTCGAAGCCGTGCTTCAACGTTAGATCAGGAACCGTGGGACGGACGGGCGAAATGTAGCTCCAATGCTTTTGGGCCTCAAACGTGTCCGACCAGACTGCACCAGAGTTGATCCAGCGGCGAATCCCGTCGATCTCGCGAACCGAAAGTGGCTCTCCGATCGCTGGCATGATTCCGTCGTGACCTTTTGGCAAAGTAATTCGTCGCAACAGTTCACTGCGGCCAGGATCGCCGGGCACAACCGAACCGGATTCAGACAACGCCTGACTGCTATCGAGTCGCAGGTCACCTTCCTGCTTTTTGCCGCCGTGACATTCAAAACACGCTTTGTGCAGAAGCTCGTAAACGTCGCGGCCAAATTCAACCGTCTGTGCTTTCGCATCTTCACCACGCGTTGCGCGGCCACTGGTCAGCAACAGCATTGCTATGGCCGACGCGAGAAAAACATGTCTGCGATATCCTGCGAGTGCCGTCACAATCGGGTGCTATCTTGTTGAGGTGATGAATGGGCCAACTCTCGCAGCAACCCAATTACTGCGAACGCAAGACGGATTATCGAAAATGTGGTGTGCGTCTATCACAGCTTTCGCTGATATCACGTAGACTTCAAATGATTATCACACAGCACCCCTCCCAGGTTTGCAAGGGCAGAAGGCAGAATGAAGATTGAACACGCGGCATTCAATGTCGAAGAGCCTGTTTTGATGGCTCGATGGTACGTAGAAAACCTTGGACTAACCGTCAAACGCAGAACCGTGGATGCTCCGTACGCTCATTTTCTGGCCGACGATGGCGACACAGTGATGCTCGAAATCTACGGAAACAAGAACGCTCCGTTACCCGATTATCGCAATATGAACCCCGCTGAACTGCACTTGGCTTTCGTCTCTACAGACATCGTCGCAGACGTGCAACGTCTCAGGCAAGCGGGAGCAACTGTCGTCGCCGACGTTCATCAACTCGGCGAAGACACGTTCGCCATGCTGCGAGATCCCTGGGGACTTCCCGTGCAACTTGTGATTCGCGGTACACGGATGATTTAAGGTAGCAACCAATCTGCGCCCTGTGAACCAGCAACGACGCTCGCAGGTATTGCTCCGGCGAGTGAAGTTCTTCATGCACTTTGGGTGGCATCGCCACGCACCTCGTTTTCGCCATCCCAACACTCCAAAGCCGCATGCATACGACTCGCGACAAAATGCTGCTAAGTATTCTGAAGCGGCTGGCACGCCTCCTGATTTCCAAAGCGTCTGTTAGCGTTTTCCTGAACTACCCGAACTACATACCGCCAGATTTTCAATCTGTATTTCTGCGAGGACGAACACCGTACTTCTTTGGCTGCTATCATTGGGCATTTTACGCGCACATATTCTCCGGGTCCGGTTCACTGATTTTGGGCTTAATTCTGATCAGTGAAAACCTTCGGCGGCGACTCCCGGGATGGCACCGCTGGCTTGGCAGAATCCAGGTATTCAACGTCTTACTGCTGGTTACGCCCAGTGGCCTGTGGATGGCATTCTATGCTGAATCGGGAACGTCGCGGGGGTTGGCTTTGGTACACTTGCCATCGGCACTGGATGGTGTGCCGCACGCGGCTGGAGAACCGCCGTCCAGCGACGCTATGCAGACCACCGTCGCTGGATGGAACGTTGCTTTGCATTGCTGTGTTCGGCAGTGGTTTTAAGAATCATCGCTGGAGCCGCAACGATCGCGAATTTCTCAGCAGATTGGATCTATCCGTTTTCCGCATGGTTTAGCTGGCTGGCCCCGCTGATCATCCTGGAAACGTTCAACCATCTAAAACGGCGGCGCATTCACAAGAAAAATGCAATGGGGTAAAACAGGACGCATTCGATCAGCCATTAAACTACGCAGCAGTCGTCGCACACTCAATGTGCCTCAAAATTCACCGGCGTCGTCATTTCCGGATATGGAAATCAAAGCTCGACGTTGTTCCTCGGACAAATTCGCACTAACAAATCGCACGCTGCCGTCCATGAAAAGCAATTGACTACCGCCCAGATGAGACAACTCAGAATCCTGACTGATGTTAAGTATCAATTGCTCGCCTGCATCAACAGGAGCCATCCAGTGAACGCTGTGATTATTGGGTACTTCCACGACCATCAGCGTGTTTGAAGTGCCATCAGCAACATCTGTAAATTCCCGAGAAGCTCCCGCCTCGAAACAACCGCCATCGGCCGAGACAGCAAGATAGATAGTGAAACCAGGGGGCAACTCAGCAGAAGGACAACGGAACGCATTCAGTTCCGTGTTGTACGCCTTAGCGTTCGCCGGGTGATTCCAAGGTTGGGACAGATCAATGGCGTCATAAAGTGGTTTCTGCTCAATGAAGGGCAGAATCAATGTGCGCCAACTATGCAGCGGACGCCCGTTCACGTCAACAGTAAACGCAGGCGGCAGCGATCCATACAATTCTGTGTAGTTGTGTAACGCCACGCCAATCTGTTTCAGATTATTCTTGCACCGAGTGCGACTTGCCGCCTCCGGCGCACGACGAGCCATCGGCAGCATCAAAAACACAATCAGCATGAACGCCCCAATCACCAAAAACAGAGCAAAAAAAGGAAACCTGCGACGTGTCACGTAGTCTACAGCATCGGCCGCTTGCTCCAAATTTGCATAGGGATTTTCAGACATGAATTCCACTCCTGCAGCAGCAATCAGATTGCATTAAACCGACAGTCTGAAGATGACTCCGACCGTTCAGAATCACGCAAATGTTGTGCGAAAACGAATCGACAGAAACTCCCAATCGGGGTTCTGTTTTTCTGTGTACTGAGCTTCCCAGTCGGATGTAAACAACACGGCTTTTTGATCGTATTGGTCAATGACTTCTCGGCTGGATGTCATCAGGTGCAGCTCAGACGTGCATCCCGGCCTGGACAGTACCCATTTGGCAACTTTGTAGCTTAGCCAGCGCACTTCCGTTTCGGTATCGTATTCAGACAGCAGGCGAAACTTCACAACGTCAAACTGCAGTTCCCCCACCCCCGCAAATGTCATTTGGCTCAGCGAATTGCCGTGATTACGGAACACCTGAATCGCACCTTCTTCCAACAACTGCGAGAGGCCTCGTTCAAACTGCTTGCGGCGTCCGGTATCCGTGCAAACCATGGTGGCAAAGAATTCCGGTGAGAACTGAGGCAGCGCCTCAAAGGTCACTGCCGCTCCTTCACAGATGGTATCACCCAACAGAAACTCCCCGGGATTCACCAGTCCGATGATGTCGCCGGGAAACGCTTCATCCATTGTTTCGCGTTCCTGCCCAAATAACTTGTGAGCACGTCGCAGCTTAATTTTCTTTCCGGTTCGAGGATGGTACACCACCATTTCGCGTCGGAATGTTCCCGAACAAACTCGAACATAAGCAACTCGGTCGCGATGTTTCGGATCCAGATTCGCCTGAATCTTGAACACGAATCCCGAAAACTCGGGACGGGCCGCGGGAATTATTCCATGCTCTCCCATGCGATTTCGAGGCGTCGGACAGAGTTCCAGAAACCCTTTCAAAAATTCTTCCACGCCGTAATTCGTCAACGCACTTCCAAAGAAAACCGGAGAGACTTCCCCGGCAAGAAATCGATCACGATCGTAAGTGGCACCAGCTTCTTCCAGCAGTTCCACTTCTTCTCGAGCCTGAGCGACAATTCCGGGAGGCATCGTTGCCGGGTCAATTTCTTCCAGCGGAATCACGCGAGATTCCAGGCGGCTTACGTTGTTACGAGTATCGAACACATACGCAATATGACTGGCCATATCCACGACACCGCGAAATTCAAAGCCCGTTCCTAACGGCCAGTTCACGGGTACAGGAATAATGCCCAGCCTTGATTCAATGTCTTCCAGAATCTCCAGAGTCGCCTTCCCTGGACGATCCACTTTGTTTACGAAAGTGATCACCGGAATCTTGCGGATTCGACAAACGTTGAACAATTTCGCCGTCTGGCTTTCGACACCATTTGCGAGGTCCAGCACCATCACAGCGCAGTCGGCGGCAACCAGAGTCCGGTATGTGTCTTCACTGAAGTCTTTGTGCCCGGGTGTATCGAGAAGGTTGATTTGACATCCCTCAAACTCGAACGTCAAAACCGTCGAGCTAACCGAAATTCCTCGCTGTTGTTCCAAAGCCATCCAGTCGGAGGTGGCGGACTTCTGATTCTTGCGACCTCGAACCGCTCCCGCGACTTCCAGCATTCCTCCGTATAAAAGAAGCTTCTCTGTCAGCGTCGTTTTACCGGCGTCTGGATGCGAAATAATGGCGAACGTTCGTCGTCGAGCAATCTCACGTGCAACGACAGGGTCAATAGCGGTCATCGGTATAAATTCAGGGGCAAAACGTAGTATGGTCCAACTCATCAGCGATGTTAATTGGTGGAGTAATAGGTGTCACGCAACCCGAATACAACCGCAATTCGCACGAACACACGATGTCTCTCGCAGACGGCTTACACCGTGAAATTCCTGCCGATTGTACAAAAACAATGTTCGTTCAAAAATTGGTCCCGTCGGGCGAAGAAATCATGGTCACAATCTGCGCGTCGCGTTAATAATTCAACAGGCTCGCGAATTGCCAGCATCGTCCGGGAAAGACACATCGGGGAAGAGTTATTCGACGCGAAGGACGGCAACCGGATAGTTGCCGGTGCGTCTATTCCCGGTAAAGCTCCTGCAGTCGTTTCAATGCCTGTTCGCGAGTGAGAAGCTGTTCATCAAGTTGCTCATTTCGAATCGTGGTTAATAGCTGTTTGAAAATGGGGCCCGTGGGAATGTCCAGTTTCTTCAGGTCGGCACCATCAACAAATGGTTTAGGATTCAAATCTTCCGACGTCGCATCTTCCAGATATCTGTTCAGAAATGTCACATCGTCCGGGTCCTGCTTCAAACCCTTCGACAATGCCTGCAGCATCTCCAACAGCAGCTCGCGCCGTTGGTCGTACAAAATCGGTTTGATAATGTGCAAAGGCAATTGCCGCGCATTTCGACATACAACAACGTTGTCGGCTAACCAGCAAATGCACTCAGACTCCTCATTTGAAAGCCTGAGTGATCTGCATTCGTCCAGCAGCAAACCCGTTCGACGTCGAACTCCATGACCATCTTCTCGAACTGCAGCATTCAGCAGAACTGCCAGCGCGGGCTCGAACACCGGCAATGTCAAATGACGAAGCACGTCAGATACCGAAGTGAAGTAGGCCCCCGCAACCTGCACCAAAGCTTCAGAACCGAAGAGTTTTGGGAACAGCACCTCCATCAGCCCGGTCGCCTGCAATTGAGTCACCGAAACCGCCCGAGTGCGATGGGACAGCATTCGACGAAGCTCCTGAGCGATGCGTTCTGCGCTGACTTGAGTCACATCGCCTCGGAGTGCAGCGATTGCAGATGCGGTGGAGTTTTCGATTTCGAACTCATACGTCGCCGCAAATCGCACGGCACGCAGCATTCTGAGTTTGTCTTCAGTGAATCGAGCCGTCGCGTTTCCGATCGCCCGCACGATTCCTGAGTTCAGATCGCTGCGACCGCCAACATAGTCGATCACTTCGTCCGCCAAAGGGTCGTAGAACATGCCGTTGATCGTAAAGTCACGGCGTCTTGCATCTTCTTCAGCGGAACAAAATGACACGGCCGACGGACGGCGACCATCAAGATATTCGCCGTCAGCTCGAAATGTGGCCACTTCAATCTGACCGTGCCCTCTCGTCGGCCCCAGCACCATCACCACACCAAAACTAACACCGACAGGCACCGTCTTCCGCTTGCCGAACAATTCGATGACCTGATCAGGGGTCGCGTTGGTTGCAACATCGTAGTCTTTGGGCGCGAGTCCCAACAGATCATCGCGAACACAGCCGCCCGCCCAAAGAGCATCAAACCCTGCACCACGCAACGCCTCCACAACCACAACGGCAAAATCCCGTGGTAAGTCTTCATCGCCTTGAGCTAGATGTGACACCTGATGACCTTTTTATGATCCGTAACTGAAAGCATGTCGCGAAATTGCCAACCGTAAACGAAGAAACGGCACCAGGCGAAAGGTTCGCAAGGTGCCGTTGCAGATTAGCGTTAAGGCAGAGCCAGAACTCTAGGCCGCAGCAGAATCTCCGGGCCGGATTGCTTTTTCTCCACGAACCATTTCTTCAGTGATCAGGAATGTCTTACCGCGTTCCTGTTCCGGCAGTTCATACATTATGTCAAACATGGCTTTCTCGATGATCGTTCTCAGACCTCGAGCACCCGTATCGCGAATTCGGGCTCGCTTCGCGATTTCAAGCAAAGCACCTTCAGTGAATTCCAAATGGCATTCTTCCATTTCGAACAACTTCTTGTACTGCCGAACCAGAGCGTTTCGAGGTTCTGTCAGAACCTGAACAAGAGCACTCTCCGACAACGGCGCGAGCGTTCCCATAACAGGCAATCGCCCGAGCAATTCGGGAATCAAACCGAACTCCATGATGTCGTCAACGTCAGCCTGAGCAAGCAGATCCTCACGGGCCTTTTCTTCATCGACAGCACTGCTGTTGCTGAATCCGATGACTTTTTTCCCTAGCCGACGAGCAATGATATCTTCCAGGCCGACAAATGTGCCTCCACAAACAAACAGAATGTTGGTTGTGTCGATCTGAATGTACTGCTGTTCGGGATGCTTCCGACCGCCCTGTGGTGGCACGTTGGCGACAGTGCCTTCCAGCATCTTCAACAATGCCTGCTGAACACCTTCCCCAGAAACGTCTCGAGTGATCGACACATTCTGGCTTGTCTTGCCGATCTTATCGATTTCGTCGATGAAGATAATTCCGCGCTGAGCTGCTTCGATGTCGAAGTCTGCCGAATGCAGAAGTTTCAGCAGCAGGTTTTCAACGTCTTCACCGACGTAGCCAGCTTCAGTTAATGTCGTGGCGTCGCCAATCGCGAATGGAACCTGCAACACGCGAGCCAGTGTTTTCGCGAGCAGAGTTTTACCGCATCCGGTGGGACCAACCAGCAGAATGTTGGACTTTTCGATTTCTACTTCGTCATCGCCTTCATGCTGGTGCATCAGACGTTTGTAATGACTATGAACGGCCACCGACAGCAGGCGCTTCGCGTGTTCCTGCCCGATAACGTATTGATCCAATTCTTTCACCAAATCCCGAGGTGACGGAATTTTCGTGAACAATTTGCTGGATGACCCACGGCGCCGTCGCTCCTGATCGAGGATTGACTGGCACAACTCTATACATTCACCGCAGATATAAACATCTTCCGGACCTTCCACGAGAGGCCCAACCTCTCGATAGTTTTTCCGACAGAAAGAGCAATTGGCATTGCGCTTGCCTTGTGACGTTTTCTTCCCGGTTCCGAAGTCCTTACCCGATGGCATCTTTTTTCCTTTTGGATCAACATCTACGAAACTCTTTGATCGATCTTCGTAGCCTCGGAGTTGAAGCCAGTCGAACAAATAGTCTTCGTGATCGGTTTTACAGGGTCTCCACGACTGTCGGCTTCCCTGCCAACCGTTGCTCGACTGGTCCATCGCGTCAAAAAAACTGAAACGACAGCTGTTTATGAAAGGGTTCAAGTTGAAATGAAACACGGTTTCTTCGTCACAGACGGGCTATCAAGCATCGCCATTTGGAAATGAAGAACTTTCAGAAACCTATTCTTCTAACACTTCATCGAACTTAGGTTGGTCAACGTCTGGACAAAGTTCAGACGCAATCACAATTTTACACTTCTCGTTGCCCCGGTGGGTCTCACTATCGCCGTTCTCGGAATCTTCTGTTTTCTCAAGAGAATCCTTAGAACCCGTCTCAGTCGAAAGTCGTTTCACCAAGCGGCTTTTGATGGATCGGAATTCCTCCTGAGTTAACTCACCCTGGCTTCGCAATTCGTTGACTGCGGTCAACATCTGACGATCGACTTCGGCAGGATCAACATCATCGGTCGTAGGCATTAACAGCCGGGCAATCACCCAAATGAAAACCACCAGCACAACCAGTACAACGCCAAAGAACCACCATTCATCAAACGGCAGTTTTGGTCCCGTCCAGTCCCATTCGGCAAGAATTGGAAACAACATCGCACACACCCTGCTGGCTAACTGAATCCCGTAAAAATCAACAACAGCCCAACATTCCGCAGCCAACAGCTTCCGTTCCTGTCTGCAATACCAGTGTAGCAACCATGGTGCCAATCAACCACAATCATTCGAGATCGCGTAATGTCACAAGGACACCGGCAGCATCTGCCGAGCAGGCCATGAAACCATGTTTCGTACGCAACCCGGCCACGACTTTACCGCGGATTCGTCTGCCAAATTTGTAATCTGAAATTGTCATCTTTACATCTCACAATTGGCGCTGAATGATCTTTCAGACATGTTTCTCATCGCTGATGACCCACTCAGGTTCAGGTCGTGAGCGGCTGTTGTGTTTTCGCACACACAAAACACCTCAAACAATCAAACTTAACCAATCAGGTAAAGCTGCCCATATTACATTATCTTCGTGACCGGAAGGACTGTGGGACTCATAATCCAGTTTTTCGCGTAGTAAACGTTTCAGAGGTGAATATTCTGCTCATTTGCCATTAGTCTGTCAGAATCTGGGCAGTCGACATCTGCGAATGGACTTGCAGGTCACCCATCAAGTTGTGGAGATCTTATTATGTCCTTTCTTAAATGCCTTCCCGCTCTGGGAATTCTGTTTCTCCTAACTCCGGTTGCTGACGCAGGCCTCTGTGGGGTGCCTTCGTATTCGTGCTGTCCCACCGCAGCCTGCAATCCTACGTGCTGCTACACAACTTGCCGAGTTGCGACGGAGACATGTTACAAAACCGTGTGCGACACGGTCTACGAACCTGAAGCCTACACGACGATGCGGACTGTTTACGAGACAGTAAATGAAAACGTCGAACAGACCTGCTACCGAACCGTCACTGAAACGGCTTACCGAGAAGAACCATACACTGTTTCACGGCCAGTAACCGAAACGGCTGTGCGTGAAGAGTCGTATTGCGTTCAACGACCGGTAATGGAGACTCAGTACCGCGAATGCAACTATACCGTTCAGCGGCAGGTGTGGGACGAACAGGTCCGAGAGTGTAAATACACCGTGATGCAGCCCGTGGTCGAAACACTGGAACGAGAGTGCAGACAGGTTGTCATGCGACCTGTTACAGAAACAATCCAACAGGAACGGTGCTATACCGTCATGCGGCCAGAAACTCGAACCCGCTGCGTGCAACGCATGACCGGGCAATGGGTGACTCAACAACAGGTTATTCCGGGCCCCGTGATTCCGCGAATCGTTTGCGGTCCGTGCGGTCCAAGCCTTTGTAGAACTCAGGCACCTCCACGCACAATCTGCAGAAGAGTCTGGTGTCCGCGTGTTGAACAACAGCAAATCCCATATACGGTGATGGTGCCACAAGTTGTCAGGCAGCAGATTCCGTGTCAGATTACCCGTTGCGTGCCCGAAACGATTGTGAAGAAAATTCCGTATCAGGTTACAAGAATGGTGCCTCGAGAAACCGTGCAGAGAATCCCGTATCGAACCTGTCGCATCGTTAATGAAACAAAGACTGAACGTATTCCTTACCAAACCTGCCGATACGTGTCCGAACAACAGACACGCAAGGTGCCTTATACGGTCTGCCGCACGGTAACCGAACAGCTCGTCCGAAAAGTGCCATACTGCGTGCAAAAGCAAGTGCCATACGTAACAACTCGACAGGTTTGCAAGCAGGTGCCGCGTGAAGTTGAGCAAACCTGCACTCGAATGGTTGCCAAACAGGTGACTCGTCAGGTGTCATATGTGCGATCGTACTTAGTGCCCGAAACCGTTTGCGGATCAGCAATGTCTGCTGGGTGTAACGCCTGCGGACAATAAGCGAACGCGGGCTTTATCGCCTGCTCTGGTGCCGTTAATCGCATGGCCTAAAACATCAGCAGTTAATGGGGTTGGCTTGGGTGATCTGTTCGTAAGCAACGGCCTATGATGGTAGATGCATCTGAAGCTGCACGAACGGACTTTTGAAAGTTCAGCGATGCCTATTTTCAGAGTGCAGACTTTAGGCTCTTGCGTTAAGAAGATCATCACTACGGGCTGACCAACTGCACCGACTGGTCTCACCCCGAAAAGCCTGCAGCGGACGATCGATGCTGTGCAGCGTTTTACGCTGGCTCATTGCCGCCAATGTGGCGTGCGTAAGGTGATTGCCGTATTTCACGCGCCAGTAATGTCCATCGAGATCCTGCAAGTTGCTCTAACTTACCTGGAAGCGTCCAAAAATGGCTCCGGCGGACAAGCACGCCCCACACGTGAGCGAGTGAATTTTGCAATGGCTGCATTCACTTGCTCACGCCGCGGACATATGAATTTTCCATTTCAGAACCACCTTTTGAACAGACCTGCTCTGTTCCATCAACGAACAGTAAAACGCTTGCTCGCCACTGCCAAAAATGTGGAGTCGTTTTCGAGACGCAGATCTTCGCTTTTCCTGACAACAACAAAGCTTACTGCACGTCCGCAACAGAAAAACTGTAACTGGTTGACTTGTTCACCAACTCCGCCAGCTTAGGATGTTCCGAAGCCGCATATGAGCCCAACGGGCCGATCGACCAGGAAACGAAGCCCCGGTCAAAAAACCTGAGTCGCATGTAGCGCCTCTGCTTTGGTACATCGCTGCCCAGTTACGCAAGAAACAACGCTAGTCCACATCCTCTAATTGAGGGTCTTAACAGGCAGGTGTTAGCTTGCGAACGACGTCAGCGATATCTCGAACCGATCAAAACAAACGCAGCGCCAACATTGCGGCTGCCTCGGAAAATAGCTCCTCACCGAAATTCGCGACAGGCGTTGGCTCGTCGCCGGCGAATGTCGACTTTCGCTTAAAGACAACTGCTTCCCGCAAGCCACCAACAACTAGGTTGCTCGGGTGAGATAGCATAGATTGTCAAGATAATCGACGCACTGAAACTGGCCCGGATGGACGTTCAGAGCCATCGAGGGTTCGAAGCCCCAACAGCGTGGGGCTGAAGCCAAATCAAAAAAAATGGCCTGCGAGTCGGAAAACTCCCAGGCCGTTCTGTTTAAAATTAAGCAACCTATGGGGGTTACTTCTTCTTCGCCTCAATTTCCTTGCGTCGTTTTTCAAGGACATCTTCCTGGATGTTCTTTGGAGCCTGGCGGTAAGCCTTGAACTCCATGCTGAACGAGCCCTTGCCTTGCGTCATGGAGCGAATTTCGTTGGCATAGTCGAACATTTCCGCCAGTGGAACTTCCGCCAGAATGATACACGACCCATCGTTGACCTCTGACGAACTTACGATTCCTCGTTTGCTGGAAAGATGCCCAACAACCGCTCCCTGAAACTCGTCAGGAGTTTCAATTTCCAGCAGCATGATCGGTTCCAGCAAGGCCATTCCAGCCTTATTTAGAATCGATTCTCGCATAGCTTCTCGAGCACAAAGCTTGAAGGCCATGTCTGACGAGTCGACATCGTGGTAGCTTCCGTCACGAAGACGAATTCTTACGCCGACCACTTCGTATTCGCCAAGTGGCCCCTTCTCCATCTGACTCTTGAAGCCCTGATCGCAAGGCTTGATAAATTCGCGAGGAATGCGACCACCGGTCACCTCATCAACAAACTCATAGTTAACGTCGTAATCGTCTGGCAGTGGTTCCATCAGGCCAACAACGTGACCGTACTGACCCGAACCACCAGATTGCTTCTTTCGCTTGTGATTGAATTCCACCGACTTCGTTGGACGTTCCTTGTAAGAAACGCGAGGCTCGCCGATAACGCATTCGCATTTGTATTCTCGCTTAATGCGCTCTACATAGACGTCCAGATGCAACTGCCCCATGCCAGCGATCAACGTTTCGTTGGTTTCTTCGTCGCTCAGCACGTGGAAAGTCGGGTCTTCTCTGCGAAAACGCTCCAGGGCTTTACCTAGTTTGTCAGCGTCTTCTCGCTTTGCCGGCTCGATAGACAGGCGAATAACCGGATCGGCAACGTAGATGTTTTCCAGCGACAGCTCCAACCCCTGTGATAGGAACGTGTCACCCGAAGCACAGTCCACACCGACAACGGCAATAATGTCACCAGCGCCGCCGAAGTCGATATCTTCGCGGTCATTCGCATGCATACGTACTAAGCGGCCAACTCGAACCGTCTGTCCAGTTCGGGCGTTCAGGTAGCTTTCGCCTTTTTTCATCACGCCTTGATATAGACGCATGTAAGTCAACTGACCAAATGCCTCCACGACCGTTTTGAAAGCCATGGCAACCATTGGATCTGCATCGTTGTTACTCAACCGAACCTGTGGAGCGCGGCCCTCTGCATCCAGAACTGCCCCCTTGCTGTTGTCATTCGCGAACACTTCTCGGTCGGTCGGACAAGGCAAATACATTGTCACCGCGTCAAGAGCTTCCTGAACCGCCTTGTTCTTAAATGCAGAACCCATAAGAACCGGAGTCACCTGCTGTGCAATCGTAGCGGCTCGAATTACTTGCCGAACCTGTGCGACAGTTGGCTCACCTTCTTCCAGAAGCAGCCCCATCAGTTCATCGTCAAACTGAGAAAGTGCTTCCAGCATTTCGGTTCGCGCAACCTGAGCCTCCTCCAGCATGTCCGCAGGAATGTCGACGCGCTCAGTGATTTCGCCTTCGTCACCTGAGAAGTACACAGCCTTCATCAGAATCAGGTCGATCACACCCTTAAAGTTAGACTCAGAACCGATTGGAAGCTGAAGCGGCACAGGATTGGCCTTCAGCTTCGACTTCATCGCTTCCATAACTTTGTCAGGATTCGCTCCGGTGCGGTCCATCTTGTTGATGAACGCAATTCGCGGCACTCCATAGCGTTTCATCTGACGGTCCACGGTCAGCGATTGGCTCTGAACGCCACCGACCGAGCACAATACTAGAATCGCACCGTCAAGAACGCGAAGTGAACGTTCAACTTCTACCGTAAAGTCAACATGCCCCGGCGTGTCAATGATATTGATACCGTGCAACGGTATGTTCAATCCATCGTTCTTCCAGTCGACGTGCGTCGCCGCGGACGTGATTGTGATTCCACGTTCGCGTTCTAGTTCCATGTGGTCCATGGTCGCACCGCCATCACCGCCTTTCACATCCCGAATCTTATGAATACGGCCGCAATAAAAGAGCATTCGCTCTGTTAAAGTCGTCTTTCCAGAATCGATGTGAGCGGAAATTCCAATGTTGCGAACGCGACTAAGGTCAGCCATTTCTCCAACAGTCCTGAGTGTTGAGGGCTATCCAGACGAATAGAACTCGAAACAAAAAGTGATGTGCTGTACGGAACATCCGCACAGAAAATTAAATCCAATGGGCAAGCTGAATGTCAGCAATCAGGTGATCCAACAGAATCTCACACCTGCCAGACAGCTCTACGACAGACTGACCAATCAGATACTCTGCGATTGGCCAAAATTCTGTTTTGACAACGATTTTTGGTCGTCCGTCATTCATTCATTTCGATCCGAAAGCTTGAGGTTTTCGAATCGATTTTCAAAAGCGCATGTTGCCACACCCCTCGGAAATCTAAGTCGCAATAGTATCGGCGGCCATTTTACCGGAAAAGAGCCATTCACGCTGAATTCCGAAAACTCCCAACGTTTTTCGTTCCTCTCAAGTTTGTCTCGTGTACGAGAAGATCAACCAATTGAAGACTCAGCGGCAAACCGCAGCTTTTAAGGCACGCGAAAACGTAGGTCGGATCGCAAATTGCGGAAGCTCTGCTGCTGAATTTGCGGAAGAAACACTTATTCTGATTGTTCTCTGCACACAATGGCAGTAATTCCTCCTTTATGTTTACTGCAGAAGTGAAGTATCGCATTCACAGCAAGAAAGCCTGCTGTCACAGCAAATTGGGAGGTTCCTGACTCTTCGCCCCCTCATGTCATTCGCCACCGTCAAGCGATGCGGCGCACAAAACTCAGGACAGACATTCAAACGGTGCGTCGGAAATTCAAGCTCTTCAAAAATAACTCGGCCATGTTGCAGGGAATGCCGTTTGAAGATCACATTGCAAAATTCTGCCGAAAATCGGACTTAGCGTTCGAAGTCACAGAGTACCTACGACACTTTTGAAGATATTTCGTTCGACATTTCGACGCTGCCCGCGTTTATTAAAGTAGTGGGTCACAGGATCGTGACTCGGACGCAGACTTATGGACAAGAGAATATCTGCAATTTGGAGGTTTGATGACGTAAAGGAGCAATGTCATGAATACACAGGGATGGAAAGCTAGTCTAAAAATGATCACGCCGCTTGTGTTGTGTGCGGCAATAAGTGGATGCCAAACTGGTGCACTGGGATCGAATCACCCATTTCTAACAATATTCCACCACAATGCGGATGCACGAGCGGTGACTCACCCCGTTTTTAAAACCCAACTGCCGAAGTCGATGCGCGAAACATCGTGCGACAGCCCGGACGCCAAACAAGAGTGCGTCGTTCGGTAACCAATCTGCAGTTAAAGCAATGGAGGGTAGGGCTGGGTAAAGAAACCGAACGACTTCGGTCCTGCCCAACATCAACGGTAGAAGCGTGCAGAAGTCACGCAGGCTTTTGCCACGATCTGCCGCTGGTCTGTAGAGTCAAGCAGCACCGGTCAACTCAGCCTCACGAGCCAACAGATTTACACCCAAAACACGGAGTGAAATTGAGCGGCGATGGGTGACTATCGATAGGTGATGGTGCAGCCAAACTGCTGAGTCTTCGCGACAGGAACCGGCTCACCATTCAACATGGCATTCACGCCATCAATGACGAAGTGTTGTTTCACAAGGTCTTCGCTGCGATTGTCGTCGAACGCCCCAGAATATACGACCTTTCGCTGTTTATCCAGAATGAACACATGCGGCGTAGAAGTCGCAGCAAACCCGCGAGCTACTTTCTGAGTGCCGTCGCGAAGATAGTCAAACTTTAACTTGCCAGCCGCCGCCCGCTGTTTCATCGTGTCAAGATTTTCCAGTTCGCCAATGCTGCTGTTGATTCCGACAAACTTCACACCGCGACCACCGAACTCATCAACAAATCGATTGAATCGAGCTTCATACCCTTTCACACATGGACATTTGTTACACAAGAACGCGACCACAATCACATCGCTGTCTTTATAATCTATCGCACTGTGTAGCTTGCCATCGGCTCCCTGAAGGTATCGCCATGACGGAGCATCGCTGCCGATCTCAGTAGCCATTGATGGTAACTGGCAGCAGAAAAAGAAGACGGCCAAAGATTGAGTTAGTTTAAACATCGGAATTCCTGAACCTGTTTCCTGAAAGCGCCAAAGCTGAAGTTTCAACCGTTAGGTTGATAGCGGATAATATCCGACACTCAACAAGGCTTCTACCCGTTTTCGGAAATCCAGTCGATTCGCAGCCTGTACCCCATTGTTGCGATCACGCGACCCCCCAGCGTTGTGCTCGCCATGTCGCGACCATCAAAAAACCGCCGGCCATCATCAAAATCACGGCAATGTGCCACTGCAAGCTGACGAAAATATTCTGGCCCGGATCGTAGTACCAAAGCACTTTCAAAAAACCGTCCAGCGCCCAGCCGTTAAATGTCAGCTTTGAAGTGTCGCGAATGAATTCTGGAAGAAATGGTCGAGGAACCATGCTACCGCCAAACGCAGAAACAATCAAAATGACGGTGGTTGAAATGCTCTCCAGTTGTTTCCGCGAACGGCAGAACGTTGCCAGCATTATGATGAAACTCGCAGACGCCATAGACGTAACCACAGTCATCACTCCACAACCACACAGCACCGCTGGACGCGAAAAATCAACGTTGAACACAAGTGCCGCAAAAGAAAACATTACAATCAGTTGAACAATCCCGGTAAGCACAAAGAACGTCCAGTGCGAAAGAATCAGTTGAGTGATCGACATTTGCCCTGATATCAGGCGTTCCAGAGTCCCGTTTTCCTGATGCTCCAACAATGCTGAAGCGGAACCAGCCATCGAGAACATCAAAAACATAACGGCAACGCCGGCTGCGTAGTACGCAATGATCGAGCCGACTCTTTTCTTCGATCTTTCATCACCGGCCTGCTGCGCAGAAACCGTTTCGATTTTGATGAGCCCGTCATTCATCGATAGCGAACTGCTTCGCTTCGGTATTATCTGCTGCGATTCGTCCGACAGTTTTTCGTCCGTCTGACTACTTCCAACGGCCGCAGCACCGGGAGCCAGAAATGCCGCCATCAATTTCATGGCGGCGTTCTGTTGATCTGAAAACGGGCCGCCGAGTACACGAAACTGTTCCAGCCCTTTCTCAATTAATACGTCGGGAGCCGCTGCAACAGCTGCGCCCTGAAGAACGCCTGACAGCATGCCTTCAGCCATTGGATTCGCGGAATCGTAGATGACTTTCACCGCAGGCCTATCGCCTCCAAAACTGGCAATCGATTGCTCAAGGCCGGCGGGCACCACAATTGCGGCGTCCGCTTTATTAGTAAGCACCATCCGCAAGATCTCTTCTTCATTTAGCTGTCCCCCTCCCTCATCCGTCACCGGGAAGACTGCGTCGATGGCTTCAAGATTCTGAATTGCGTTCAGTATTGAAATCGAAGATTTGGTCTTGTCGAGATCCAGAAACACTACCTTCAAACTTACCGGCTTGCTGCCTGTTCCACTTCCACCGCCGAAAATCATCGCAAAGACGCTGAAGAAAATGATTGGAAGTACAAAAACAAGAAATAGCGCCAACCGATCTCGGCGAAGACTTATCCACTGAGCATTCAGCATTGAGCATTGAGCATTGAGCATTGAAAGCAGCATATTTACCAAACTCCATTTTTCGTTTTGAACAGTCCCCCCCATGCGGTCAACTGCCTTTCTTTACTCACGCAGTTCTCGTCCCGTGAAATGTAGAAAGACTTCCTGTAGATTCGGGCTGTTTATAACAACGTCCTCAATTTTCAGCCCAGCCCCTGCCGCCCGACTGAGCACCTGCGGCAACTCCGTCGAAACCTGCTGCACGTGGCATTCCACCATCATTTCACTAACCATAGAGAACCCTTCGGGCAGAACACTGATCGATTCTGAAAGCGTCAAAATTACTCGTCGCTGTTTGCCAATGGTTGCTTCCAGAAGTTCATCGAATGTGCCCTCGGCAATTGTGCAACCGTGGTCAATAATCACAATTCGATCTGCCACCAGCTGAGCTTCATCCAGCTGGTGAGTGGTCAGCATAATAGAAGCTCCGTCACGTTTAAGTTGCTGCAGCATTTCCCAGATTCGTTCGCGGCTTTGAGGGTCAACTCCGACGGTGGGTTCGTCCAGTAAGATGACGGATGGATTGTGCAACACACCACACGCAAGATTCAGTCGCCGCTGCATCCCGCCAGAAAATCCTTTTACCGGTTCGCGACTGCGATCTTCAAGCCCCGTCCACTGCAACGCCCAGTCCACACGGTCTGAGAGTGCTGCTCTGGAGACACCATACAGCGAACCAAACAACTCCAGATTCTCGACAGCCGTCAGCGTGTCGTACAAAGCGATTTCCTGTGGAATAACTCCCAAATGCCGTGAGACCTCGGGTGAACCACCGGCCACCTGCGGAAGTCCCTGTATCGAAATCCTGCCGGCATCAATTCTTAATCGCCCGGCAATCGACCGAATCAAAGTTGTTTTTCCGGCTCCGTTGGGGCCAAGCAACGCAAGAAGTTCACCGGGGAGGACTTTCAGACTGGCAAATTTAAGCGCGACAAGATCGCCATAGCGACGGGCCACGGATTCGACAACGAGAGGAATTGGCATTATTCCAGCGTGCTCCAAGATGCAGGCCATTGTGAGACAAGCGTTCCGTAATCACATGAAGCAAGTTTCATCACCAATGCCGGAAGCGAATTAAACTGAGCTGTTCGTCTTCCTGCACCGGCTGAATTTTTCAGGGCATTGGTCCTGAACGCTGTGTCAACAGCTTAGCATAAAACGACCACGTCTGATTCCATGCCCGGTTGACGATAGTTACGCGACTTCAGAAAATCTTTCTCTGCCTCGCCTGGAACCTGCGAACCGTTCAGAACTGGAAAAGCGAGGCAAACATAGGCCCCCGAAAACTATCATGGTTCGCCAGAAACTTCCCAGCGAACGCGCGACACCGAAACATGCACATGCAGTTCAGAAAATCCGGCTTCCCTCATTGCGAATTGGTTGGTTAAATTCACCGAACGCGTCATATTTCTGCGGGTTCGGTCGCGGATGATTCCGGAACACTACTCAATAACATACTGTCAAAGGCTTGGTAATGAATCGTCTGGAAAAATGGATTAGAAACTTCACCAGACGACAAACTTCAGCACGGCGTCGATTTTTAAAGACTGCTTCCAGTAATTGCAGCACTCCGGCATCGGTGCTTGTGGAGAATCTTGAAAAACGGCTATTGCTGACGTTCAATATCGTTTTTGACTACACCTACGATTCGTCAGGCTTTCTGAATCCGCAGGCACGAAGAGACGTGCTGGAAACAGCTGCCTCCGTCTACGAATCCCGAATAACCGACGATCTTACGGCGATTTCACCATCCGGTTCTAATACCTGGACGGCCGTGTTTAACAATCCGTCGACTAATACTCAGGTCAATCGCAGCAATCTCAATGTGCCCGCAGACACAATCATTGTGTATGTGGGTGCTCGCAATCTGACATCGGGCCTTGGCCTTGGCGGTCCGGGCGGATTTAGCGCGTTTGCCACTCCGGCGTTTGTCGCAAATCTGCAAACGCGGGGCGAAACCGGTGTCGATCCAAACTCAACCAACGACACCGACTATGCTCTGTGGGGCGGCACCATTGCATTCGACAATGCAAGCACGTGGAACTTCAGCCTTGACCCACCAACCACCGGACAAAACGATTTTTATTCTGTAGCGTTGCATGAACTGGGTCACATTCTTGGCTTGGGAACGGCCGAATCATTCGAGAACAAGATCAACGGCTCGAAACAATTTATTGGCGCAAAATCTGTCGCGACTTTCGGTGGTCCAATTCCAATGAATACCGACCAGTTCGGAAATCTAGACGATGGTCACTTCGCACCCAACACTCAAAGCACATTGCCGGGCACCAGTACCACTCAGGAAGTGGCATTGGATCCGCAACTGACGACCGGTACACGAAAGTATCTCACTGACCTGGACTGGGCTGCGATTGACGACCTGGGATGGGACGTAACGGCAGTCGCTGGCCCAACTGACTATGGCGACGCGCCCGATGCAACAAGCGGCACAGGGGCTGGCAATTACCAGACGAGATCAGTAGACAACGGCCCCCGGCATGCCATCGTCAATGGACTGAAAATCGGAGCGATTGTCGAGGGTGACGATGGCAGCCTGCAAAATGCCAATGCAACTGCCGACGACACATCTGGAACTGACGACGAAGACTTTAATCTGTCTGACAGTCTGTTTCTTGTCCAAGGGGCCGCGGGAAGCATAAAGGTAAACGTCACAAACACAATCGGCAGCGCGGCAACGCTATACGGCTGGGTGGACTTTAACCGCAACGGCGTTTTCGAAAACAGCGAACGATCCAGCGTTGCTGTTTCCAACGGCACAAACAATGGAACAGTGACCTTGAATTTCGGGGCACCGGCAATTGGCACAGCAGGAAACACTTTTGCAAGATTTCGCCTAAGCACAGACGCGGCTGCAGCCGCGCCAACTGGAGCAGCTGCGAACGGTGAAGTCGAAGACCACGCCATCACCATTCTGACTCAGACTGTTGCTTACGACAGTCTTCCGTCATTCAACTGGTCAGCTACGTCCGGTGCGGTTCGCTACGAAGTTGAAGTCAATAATTTGACCACCGGGCTATCCCAGGTAATCCTTCAAAGTCAGCTCACTGCAACAACGTTCCGTCCTCATGAAGCACTTCCGGCAGGAATCTATTCATGGCGTTACCGCCCACATAACGGAACCGCGTTTCTTCCCTTCAGTGATCCCGTATCGTTCGCTATTCTTGAAACTTCGAGCAACCCGTTTATCACCGACCCTGTCGGTTCGTCTGTGGACAGTCGCCCAACGGTTGCGTGGTCACCGGTCGCATTGGCAACTCGCTATGAGTTATGGGTGAACGGCGTCAATAAAGAGCGAATTATTCATCAGTCAAACCTATCCACAACGTCGTTCACGCCGCTGACAGGATTGCCGGCGGATGCCTACACGGCCTGGGTCCGAGCATTCAACGGCGCTTCAGCACTTGGCACATGGAGCCCCGCGTTTAGCTTCACATTGGCAACCAGTGCCACAAGTGTGTTGACAGATCCCGTTGCGTCCAGCACAAACACGGCACCAGTCTTTTCATGGCTACCGATGAACGTTGCCAGCTATGCATTGAAAGTTGACAACCTGTCGACAGGAGTCAACGATATCATTGAGGCTTCAAACCTAACTGGCACGTCCTATACGCCCGGTGAAGGTTTGGCGCCGGGAAATTATGTTGCCTATATCACAGGGTTCGGCACCGCTCGCAGCGCTGGTGTTAATTTTCAAGTCAGCGAAGTCACTGGCCAGGTGCAATTTGCCAATCCGTCATCCCGCTCGGAAAATCCTTTACCCGTTTTCAGCTGGACTTCGGTGGCTGGAGCCACGCGTTATGAACTGTGGGTCGAAGATTCCATGAACGGGCAGAAACTCGTCATTCACGATTCAAACATAGCCGACACGGTTTTCACAACTACGGAAGCACTGCCATCGTCAACCTATCGCGCCTGGGTGCGTGCATACAGCGGCACAGTGGCCGTTGGTACATGGAGCACACCGATTGATTACGTTGTGCTGGATTCCGCAGCGGTGCCAACAATCTGGGCTCCCGTGGATTCTACTTTAAATACTGCTCCCATATTTGTATGGAGCAGCACAGCCAGTGCCACCCACTACGAACTTGACATCAACCAAAACGGCGTTTTGCAGCAAACGCAACAGAACATTGTCACAAACACCCTGTCTCTGCAAAGCTCGCTGCCTATCGGAACATATTCATCGACCGTGCGGGCTTATAACGGAGCCACGCTACTGAGCACGGATACTCGAGGCTTCACAGTTACTACAACCACTGGCCCGCTCGAACTTTTCTCTCCTGGCGAATCAACGGATTCAACGCGGCCGACATTCTCCTGGACCACCATCGACACCGCGACCAGATACATACTTTGGCTGAACGACGACACTCGTTCTATTAATGCGGCGATTCTGGAGAACAACATTCAGACTCCGTCATTCACTCCGGCTTCACCATTGCTGCCAGGAAACTATCGTGTTTGGCTTCGAGCATACAACGCGGCAACTCCGGTTGGCAGCTGGAGTTTTGCAACAAAATTCACTGTTACAGAATCAACGGATCCGCCTTCGATAACAGCCCCGCTCCCTAATTCAACCAACTCAATTCCAACAATAACCTGGACAGCCATTACGGCCGCCGCTTCGTATGAAATCCAAATTGACGACATCACAAATTCGCAGTCTGGATTTATTACGTCACAGGGAATTGCCACAACTGCATTTCGTCCATCCACGCCGCTGAATCCAGGCCTGTATCAAGTTCGAGTCCGCAGCGTCAACCTGGCTGGAACGCCGTCTGCATGGAGCGACGATTTTTCAATGATAATAGAAGCCGCCACATCAGCATCGCTGGTTAGCCCACTGGTCAGCTCGTCGTCATCCGCCGCCAGCGTTCTGTTCGCATGGACAACAGTCGCGAATACGGCAAGATACGAACTGTGGGTCAACAATCAGTCGACAGGCACAAACAAGGTCATCGACGAAACTGCGCTGACAGACATTTCGTTCACACCGGCCACTCTGCTGGCCGCCGGAAATTACCGAGCATGGATAAGAGCCATCGGAACCGATACAAATCTGGGGGCCTGGAGTTCCGGCGTTGACTTCACTGTCGCGGCGACTTCACCGAGTCTTAAGAAACAAGACAGCGATGTCCCCACATTCGCTGACATTAAAATTCAGCTCGCCAACCTTGCCCTTTCTCACACAGAAGCGGCAGCAGCAACTAAAAATGCGAGTGCTACGCTGATCGGTCAACAGGAAATGGGCGGCGCTGATTCCGACTCACAAAAACAGCACGAACGACTTCCCGAGGAACTGATCGATGTTTGGCTAAGCGATGCAATCGCTGCACTGACGGACGTGTAAATAACAAAATGCGTTTGCGTGGCGGCGTGTGCTCCGCGACACAGCGACTGTCCTGAGTTGCGTCCATGTCTCTGAAGACTGCGATGCATCCAGCAATATCGCTTGTCCGGGACGCCTAAGTTTTTCAGGCAGAATGACTTAGAAGCGAGAAATGCCAGCAAATGAGTCTAGGGAGCGGTGCAAATCCATTCGCACACGTTGGCTGCACGCAGGACAATCGTGCACCTATCTTCAAGAACCAAATCTCTGCAGTGGGCGGCCTGAATGTCCTCGACGACAAGTTGCATCAACCGACGTTCAATCGATCGGCGAAGTAGTTTCCTGCCAGCGTTCGAAGGCAAATGTTGATGGCTTAAACAGATAGATTGTGCGATCACCAAACGCGATCCGCAGTTCTTCAATTTCGGTGTCGGTTCCCGGACGTCTGCAGACAATCACATCAGAATTCAGTTCGGGCGAATTGAGAATATAGCTCAGTTGCGGATCTGTATTCGTTTCGTCAACCAGCACCAATGCGGGCTTTTGAATTACTGGCGCATTAATGGCCCGGCGAAACTGCTCGAATCGAACACGAGAAAAAGCCTGCTCGTTAATGGCGGCGGAAACCTTGGACACATTGTCGAACATTGGCAGCTTAACCCAGCCAGGCAGCAAACCGGCCATTAACAGGCACATGCACCAGAAAGCTGCAAGCCGCCCGGACATCGACATCTTCAAGAACTCGATCGCCCGAACAAATCCCACTGCAGCCAGCATCAGCAGCAACGGAGCTGTTTCGAAAACATAGTGCCAATGCATGATTCCATCATACCAATAAGGTATGTGAACCAGATGCAGGGTTACAACTGAACTCGCCAGGATACGGAGCATCACGATTGACTGGTGATCCGAAAAGCCGGAAAGCCCGACACACTCCAGTGATTCAGTTTCTTCTCGCTGATACCTTGGCGATAACATCGCCGGCAGAAACATCATAATGCCGTAAAGCAGAGGCATTGTTGCGAGCGTCCACTGAAAGCTTGAACGTAATCGATTCTGCACGTTGCCCCACGCCATCTCAGGCGTCAGATTTTCTGCCCATGCGTCGTATTTCTGAACGGCAGGAGGCCCACTGGGACGTTCGGCGTTTATCCCGTTGTTGAAACCAAAACGATGTCGCGGAGTGAATCGATCTGTGTATTCCTGATACGCACTGCGACTCCAGCGACCGGTCGCCTCGTGATTCAACATGGCCAGCGCACTAAAGCCAAGCAGCAACGGTACGGCGAATCCAACGGCAAGTTTCCGAGTTGTCCGATCTCGCAGTAAAAAAAGTGCCATCCACACACCGAATGGCAGAGCGTATCCGGCCGCCGTCATCGGTCGAGCTAACATTGCGAAGGTCAAAGCCGTTCCCGCCGCAAACGCGAAACGCATCCGGCCAGTGGCAACCATTCTGAAATATGAACACGTAAACATACTAAGAGCCAACATCGTTGGATGATGTGCCAACAATAAATTGCTGAACACGGCGATCCCAGGACTGACGGCAATTAAAACTCCGCCCAGCACCGCAACTTCAAATCTGGTTATCTGCAACAACGACAAATAAAAGAACACGGCCGCCAACGCTCCCGCCAGCCAATGACCGTAAATGGGATGACCGACGGCATCAAAAGGCGCAATCCACAGGCCAGTGGTTGGAAAATACCGGCTCACTGTACGATGCTCATTCAACACATGCATCTGATGAAACAAGTCCGGCCGCACAACTGCCGGCGGATACGAAAGTCGCAGACTTCGGTACGTACGTGCCTGCAGCAAATAGCTGTATTCGTCGTGATACGCGGGCGGTAATTCCGCAAACGGCATTGTGGCAGAAGAATACGCGAACTGCACAGAAACGGGTTCAGCTCCGATTTTGAAGCTGGCGAACGTCGACAACAAGAAAATCATTAGTCCGGCAAAACTTAGCCGGGCGTACCCGCCCGAAGTTCCAGCAGCCTGAACAGATCGCCCGGATGACAGCGTGCTGGATCCCCACCGAACCAGCACCGGTAATGCCAGCAACACAAGCAGCGGCATTGTCGTATCCATGTCCCAAAACGACAGCCAGGTGATAAATCCACCATCCAGTTTCAGCAGTGGTAACAGACGCAGATACTCAAGACGAGCAGTCAAAATAGCCACGCACACCCAGACCAGCCAGAAATATTTCCAGCCAACAGGACGGTGATTGATTGCGGGATTAGCGGTCATGAATTTCAGCTGCAAACGGCCAGACAGAAGTTTGTACGCCATTTAGGCGACCAGAGTGAATTAACTGTCCAGCCTTTGCTATTGAGTCGCTTTGCCAAACATCGACTATTGGTCATAATCTATATGACTTGCTCCAAAATTGCGCGTTTTACTCCGTTAAATTCAATTCCATGAAGCCTCCTCAAACAAAACCCACACTATTTTTTCGGCTCATCGTGCCAGCGACAGTCGTATTTATCATGACCATTCTGGCTCTGATTGCATCGCTGTTTGGTAATCCAGAGGCCCCGGTTTCGATATGGCTGAACGACAACGGCAATACTCTGCTGATGGGGGAATTCGTAGTCGTCCTGAGTTTGGCTTTTCTGGCCATGAGTATCGACCGAAGCCGCACACTTCGAGGAATTCATGAACCGAAAATCGACGACGACACGTCTCACACAAAGGACTAATCCGAGAACGGTAGCCGAGAAATAATTCTAAGTGGTCTTGAATAAGGACACTTTTGTGCCTGACAACCGGGCGTATAACAAATATCACTTGTACAGAAACACTCACCTTTTCGAAATGACAGATAAACAAAGTGCTCGTTGTTTGAATTCACTCAGTGACGTCTGGCCACTTCTTCGAGTCGGGATCAACGGGAAGTCAATTCCGAGACTGTTCCTAAGAATAAATTGAATGTTGAATCGTGTCAGATTGCCAGCTCGGAAGTTTTTATGACGTACGCAATTAAGCAAGAAACAGACGCTCTACGGAATGAAATCGAGCGACACAATCATCTGTACTATGTCGCAGCATCACCGGAAATTACCGATCGCGAATATGATGAGTTGATGACCAAACTTCTGGCACTTGAGGCCGCGAATCCCGAATACGATTCCCCAAGCAGCCCTTCTCGCAAAGTCGGCGGCGTTCCAATCGATGGCTTTCAGCAGATTGAACACCGAATTTCGATGCTGTCGATCGACAATGCGTTTCAGGAACAGGAACTCGTCGACTGGGATGCCGGCCTGCAAAAATCACTTGGACAGGAAAACATTAATTACACCGTCGAATACAAGATTGACGGGGTCGCCATGGCATTGATCTACGAAAACGGTGAATTCACGCGAGGCATCACGCGCGGGAACGGTATGGTCGGGGACGACATCACGTCAAACGCTCGTGTCGTCGGCGGCGTGCCTTTGAGACTCAATTCAAAAACACCGCCTGCGGTATTGGAAATCCGTGGAGAAGTCGTCATTCCTAATGAAGACTTCGCGGCGTTTCAGGCAAGACAGGTGGCCGCAGGCGACGACCCATTCAAGAACCCAAGAAATGCGGCCGCCGGTGCACTGAAACTCCTGGATTCTAAAGAAGCTCGCAAACGCAGCCTCCGGTTTCTCGCGCACGGCGTTGGATTTGTGGAAGGCATCGCCTGGACCAACTATCTTGAATTTCTTGATTCAATTCGACAGATGGGATTGCCCATCACCCCCAGCGTTAGCCAGGCATGCGGTTTCAACCAGCTGATGCAGGTGGTCGGCCGGATGATGGTCGGCGTCGCTGAACTGCCGTTTGAAGTTGACGGCATTGTTGTCAAACTCAATAGCTTTGCTGAACGCGAAGAAATTGGAACCACATCTAAAAGTCCTCGGTGGGTCCGAGCATACAAATGGGTGCGATACGAAGCCGAGACCAAGGTCACGGCGATTTCTATTCAGGTTGGAAAGACCGGAACGCTAACACCCGTCGCAGAACTCGAGCCGGTAGAAATTGATGGCACAACGGTATCCCGAGCCAGTCTACACAACCGCGACGAACTGCAACGACTGGGGATAATGATCGGCGACAAGGTGCTGGTTGAGAAAGCCGGAAAGATCATTCCTCACGTGCTGCGAGTAAATCTTTCCGAACGTACAGGCGCCGAAACTGAGTTCCACTTTCCAACTTACTGCCCCGAATGTGATGCGACCGTTCAGCAGGACGAAGGTGGTGTTTACGTTCGCTGCCCCAACCCTTCCTGCCCTGCACAGCTTCGCGAAACGTTGATTTTTTTCGCTTCCCGGCCAGCCATGGATACTGATGGGCTGGGCGAAAAAATGGTCGAACAACTTATTGACGCAAAACTGATCGACGGAATCCCGTCGCTCTACCGACTTCATGAACGTCGTGACGAATTGCTACAACTTGAACGCCAGGCCGATCGTTCCGTCGACCGCTTACTGGCCGGCATAGAATCATCCCGACAACAGCCTTTCTGGCGACTGCTAACAGGGTTGAACATCAGACACGTTGGGCAAAACAATGCTCGCGTACTTGAAGCCGCGTTCGGTACGGCAGAAGAAATCGGCAAGCAAACAGTCGAAACGCTGGCAGCGGTTGACGAAATCGGTCCGGTCATTGCGGCTTCTGTACGTCAGTTTTTCAGTTCCGACTTTGGAAAAGGAATGATTGAAGAACTGGCAAAGCTGGGACTGAATCTCGGCACGCCGATTGCAAAAACAGAGGCAGATTCGGCAAACGCGGTGCTGGCAGGAAAAACTGTTGTTGTCACTGGCACTCTCGTCAGAACGTCCCGTGATGAAATAAACGAACTGGTTCGAACTCACGGAGGCAAAGCGTCAGGCAGTGTTTCCAGGAAGACGAATTTCGTCGTCGCCGGTGAAAATGCAGGCAGCAAACTTGCGAAAGCCGAATCACTGGGCGTCACAGTTCTGACTGAAGATGAATTTCTGGAATTACTGGAAGCCAAGCCCTGATTCAGCAATTGGCTTCGGTCTCGCCAACAATTAAACACTCCCTTTAAACGATTCGCCTTCTCAATGACTGATGCAACTCTACTTGTCGTAAGCGGTTCAGCACGGGGAACACGATACGACATCGCCACGGACAGTGGCGAGATTATCGTGGGGCGCAGCGTCGGAACAAGAATCAGAATCGATGACACGGAGATTTCGCGCCAACATGCCGTGATTTCTCACAACGGAACGAACTATCAAATTCGTGATCTAAAGAGTGCGAATGGTACCTATGTGAACGGACAACGCACTAAAGAAACCACTCTTTGCCATGGCGATTCGATTCGACTTGGCACAACAGTCATGACTTTTCAGATTAAGGCTCACACGGAATCGTCGGAACTTACTGAACATGTTCGCTTTGTGGACGACTCAAAAGCAGATCAGCATTCCGCAATCATTCAGCAGGTACAGGCGGAGTCCGTTTCCAGCGCTAACTGGCCGGATCAGAAGTCCGGTCTTGAGTTGCTGTATCAGATCGCCGAAGAACTTGTTCGCCCGTTTCACAGTCTGGAAACGCTATTACAGCGCATACTTGACCTTACCTTAAAAACCGTTGGCGCCGACCGGGGCTGCATACTGCTGCGAGACGCCATAGGCGGAGAACTCACGCCACTTGTCTTTCGCAGACGCGACGATGCAGAAGGACCGCAGGAACAGATGTTAATTTCTCGCTCGATATCCGGTCATGTCCTGAAGCACGGTAACGCCGTGCGAACATCCGATGCACTTCACGACGCTCGCTTTGGTGCCGCCAACAGTATTTTATCATCGGGAATTCGTGAAGCAATCTGTGCCCCAATGCGAGGACAGGAAGAACTGCTGGGAGTGTTCTATCTGGACATCACTACTCCCCTTCTAGCGGACGGGACGGTCAATGAAGGAAACCGATTGACCGATGAGCATCTAAAAACCGTGTTGGCGGTTGCTCGGCATAGTGCGTTGGCTGTCGAAGCACGTCGTTTTCAGGACGCTCTTGTCAAGGCCGAACGTTTTGCCGCCATGGGACAAACAGTGGCTGTACTGAGTCATCACATCAAGAATATTCTGCAGGGAATCGGTGGTGGCGGGTATCTGATTGAAACCGGACTTAAATCATCGAATGACGACTTGGTGCGTCAGGGCTGGGGAATTGTTGAACGCAACCAAAACCGCATTTCTGATCTCGTGATGGACATGCTGAGCTTCAGCAAAGAACGCGTCCCTGACTTAAAAACCGGTGATCTGAATGAGGTCTGCCAGGAAGTCATTGAACTGGCTACCACGCGAGCCCAACAGAACGGAGTTACGCTCGAATTTCGCCCCGCAGAACTCCCTCTCGCTGCCTTCGACAGCGAGGGGATTCATCGATCGGTGTTGAATATTGTGGCGAACGCACTGGACGCAGTGGCAGAATCGGATAGCGGTACGGTTGTGCTTCAAACAGGTTACGACGCTGCCAACGATGTCATGCTGGTTGCGGTAACAGACAACGGGCCGGGCATTCCGGAAGAACAGCGTTCCTCAGTATTTCAGGTGTTCGAATCGTCTAAGGGCGAGCGGGGCACAGGCATTGGCCTGCCTGTGAGCCGCAAGATTATTAGGGAACATGGCGGCCGCATTCGTATTGAAGGAGGCCCCGGCGAAGGCACACGCTTTGTCCTGTCCTGGCCGCGCGGAACACCAAAAACCGAAGGGGACTATAACGAAGGCAAGACAATCGTATTGGATAATCCCAAAGACGGTGCGCCGCCTCGCCCTAACAAAGACGGCTGACGGCAGCCAACTGCAGCTATTTTTTTAAACGCTTTCGAAGATACGACGCTCGAGCTTCATTGCGTTCGGGCGTCTTTAGTGGCCCACCGCTGATTTTTTGAAGGTGTGATGGCTGCGTCTGAATGAACAGCTCATTCACCGTTCCGATATCAACGTTACTGATGAGCCCCAGATTCACACCCATCCGAACACTGGACAGCAAATGCATGGTTTCTTCGGAACTAATCGAACGAGCACTCGTTAAAACCCCCATCGCCCTGGAGATCTGATCTTCAAGCTGCGATTTATTGTCACGACAAAGCAGATCTCGTACGCGACGTTCATAGCCCAGTATGTTCGGAACGACTTCAGCCAGGTTGTCCAGAAGATTCTGTTCACTGCAGCCAAGCGTGACCTGATTGGAGATTTGATAAAAGTCGCCCATAGCCTGACTGCCTTCGCCATAAAGGCCTCGAACTGCCAGGTTGATTTTTTGAGCAGCCTGATGCACTTTCTGGATCTCACGGGTAATCCGCAATCCAGGCAGATGCAGCATCACGCTCACTCGAATACCCGTGCCAACGTTCGTTGGGCAGGCCGTCAGGTAGCCGAGAGTTTCGTCAAAGGCGAAACTGATACGATCTTCCAGAGCATTGTCCAGAACGTCAATTTCAGCCCACGATTCCTCAAGCGCCAGTCCGCTGTTCAGAATCTGCATTCGAACATGGTCTTCTTCATTCAGCATGATGCTGGTCTGTTCGTTGCTGCCGATCATAACGCCGCGAGGCCCATTCGACTGAGCCAGTTCACGACTAATCAACTGCCGCTCCACCAGCAGTTGACGATCTAACTCGTCCAGTTCGGCAACATTAACAAACTGATAATTGTGACCAATTTGAGTCGACTGAATTGTGTTGCGAAGGGTCTCGACAAGCTGTTTCTTTATGTCGTCGTCAGCTCGCGACATGAACGGATAGCCAACAACATTTCGAGCAAGTCGAATGCGAGTTGAAATCACAATGTCCGATTCAGGGCCCTCGGCGCACAGCCATCTGCCACTGGTCTGGACCAGATCGGTAAGACTAAAAGATTTATTTTCTCCGTCAGGCGTCAACTTACAAAACCTTCCGCGTGCATGCTTTGTTAGCGTTCAACAATGCCCGGGCGGCGAAAGTGAACAGATTATTTTGATTGTAGTATGGACTCACCATACTCAAAAGCGTTGCCGGACTTCTGCGGCGAACATCGGATTTAAACTGTAGAAAACTTCAACTGTCAGGATCAGGTCGCAGCGAAGCCTCGATTTCCGTAATTCGATCACGCAGTTTAGCTGCTGCCTCATAGTCTTCCCGATCGACGGCTTCTCGCTGCTGATTGCGGAGTTGTATCAGACGCGACTGATCTTCTGTTTGAGTCGGACTCCGCAGAGGTCGTTTGCCAACGTGACGGCTTTCTTCATGAATATTTTCCAGCAACGGCAGCAAGTCCAGACGAAATTCTTCATAGCAAACAGGACATCCAAGGCGGCCCTGCTCGCGGAATTCATTAAACGAAATGTTGCAATTGGTACATCGAACGACAACTTCGTCATCGTCGTCAGCAACCAGAGCTTCCAGCTTAGCCGCCAACTCAGCCGCGGGATTTGGCGATGATTGTCCTGATTCGTCCTCAAGATACTCGCGCGCACAGGTCTCACACAAATGAATGGCAACCGCGTTTCCATCATGGATCTCTGTGATGTGCAAAGTGGCTGGCTTCGAACAACGACGACATTTCTTCATCAACAACTCCTGATATCCATGCTGAGGCGGCAGATCTTCCCGGATTGTGGTTCCACGACGGTGACCTCCAGATCTTCGCCGACAATTCCGGCAAACGCAAGACGGGCACGATTTAACCATCCCCGTCGATAAGTGATCCCCCGAAAATCGCCGTTGTCCTAATATTTTTCTCGACAGTAATGAGGGAATCTACCGAGGAATTGAGACAACCAGAATTGAGAAGCACAGACCGACTGAACGAAACACGAGGATTCCAGAGATTGAAACGCACTTAAACCTCACTTTTTTTCCGATATTGAGACGCAGGGCCTCGACAGACCGTTCATATATTTGGATTCTATGCCAATCAGTTGGTAGGGGATTTAATCGCCTCTGTTTGAAGTTCAGGTCAGAACTGTTTGCAAAAGTGCGAACATTAGGTATTCTCTGACTAACATTTGTGGGCATTTGCTCCCCTTTTTCTTGCTTTCAACACGTCCTGGAGTTCATTTGTGGTCAAGTTGCGTCTGCGTGACAACGAGAATGTAAATGATGCGGTAAAGAGGTTTCGCAAACTGGTCGAGCATGCCGGCATCAAAAGAGAAATGCGCAAACGCGAATACTACGAAAAGCCAAGTGACGAGCGTCGAAGAAACCGACGTCGTGCTGAAATGCGGGTCAAGAGCTCACAGCGACAGCCACAGATCGGTGGCTAGTCCGAAGCAATACATCTAAAGCCTGTCGCAAGTTTGCGATGGGCTTTTTTTTGTGTATTACCAATGGAATTGCTTCGTCAGCAAGCCCGGTTGGGTGCTGTCGGAGTAGCAGGAAAGTGCAATTCAAATTTCGTGAAGAAGTTTTAGTATTTGGCGCGAACTGATTCTGCTACTCCGATCTACCGTTCGAATACGCAGCCCTCGGGCGACAGGCTCCTATTGACGGCAATGGATCATTGCCCGTAGCCTCTGAAAAGAAGGAGGGACGCCCAATGCGCACCTATTTAATCATGGGGTTGCTTAGCACATGTGGCGTCCTGTTGGGGCTGTTTCTGTTTCCGCGACTGCCAACAACCACACTCAGTATAAAGCCAACCGCTCCGTCGTCGCCGACCGAAGCGTCGTCTCAGCATTCACTCGCTGCTGTTTATCTGGTGCTTTCACCCGAATGTCCAATCAGTAACAGCTATCTACCAAAGCTGAACAAGCTGCAAGAATACCTGCGAGAACAGGGCGTCGAACTGATCGGAGTAGTACCTGCCGTATCCGCCTCTAGACTTGTGATTGAAGAGTTTCGCAATAAGTTCAAAGTTGACTTTCCAATCATTTTGGATCAGCAGCAGAAGCTGTGCTCGGAATTACAGGCGACTCACACGCCGCAGGCTATCGTCGTCGATGCGCGAGGTGAAATTGTATATTCCGGCCGGATTGATGATCGCTTTAGCCGCATTGCCGGACAACAACGCGAAATGCAGCATGACAGTCTGCGTTTAGCGATCGACTGTTTTCTAGCGGGACAAATGCCCGAGCAATCACGAACAACAGCTATTGGCTGCCGAATCGAATCGCCACCTACGTCCAATACGCACCACTCAGTATCGCCTGCCAACACCGAACACAACACGGTTGTATTTACTCAGGATATCGCTCCTCTACTGTTTGCACACTGCAGTCGCTGCCACCGGCTCGGTGAAGCTGCTCCGTTTGCTCTACTGACTTATGAAGACGCAACCCGGCACGGGACTCAGATTCGTGAAGTGATCCGGCAAGGACTCATGCCTCCATGGAAGCCAACATCTGGTTTTGGAAAATTCAAGAACGAACATCGACTCGCAAACGCTGAAATCAAGACGATCAGCAAATGGGTGGAATCAGGAATGCCGCGAGGCCCGGACAGCGCGATGCCTTCGCCACCGCAGTTTCCAACTGGATGGCAACTTGGAACGCCGGATCTTGAACTCGTAATGCCGGAAGCCTTTGATGTCCCCGCTGATGGCCCCGATATTTACAGACACTTTGTGATTCCCATTGGTCTAACAAAAAATCGGCTGATCAGCGGCTTCGAGTTTCGTCCAGGCGCTCCGGAAGTTGTTCATCATGCGACCACCTTTTACGACACGTCAGGCAAGGGCAGAGAACTGGATGCTGCCGATCCGGGCCCGGGCTACAGTCGAGTTGGAACGCCTGGATTTGTCGTGTCCGGATCGCTTGGTGGCTGGGGGCCAGGTGGGCTTCCCAATCAATTACCCGTTGGCATGGGGCGCCCGCTGATGAAAAATGCCGATCTGATTATCCAGATTCACTACCACCCTTCCGGCCGCGTGGTGAAGGATCAATCTAGAATTGGACTATATTTCGCCCCAGAATGGGCGGACCGCCTGGTTACGGAAGTCATGGTCGCCAAGGTTAACCTAGTCATCCCAGCCAATCAGTCCGAGTACCTTCATCAAGCCGAGTGGACATTGCCCGTGGACACAATTCTGTTGGACGCGACGCCTCACATGCATGTGCTTGGAAAGAAGATTCAGGCTGTTGCTATTCTGCCAAACGGTGAACGCATGCCGCTTATCCAAATCAATGACTGGGACTTCTACTGGCAGGACAGTTATGCATTTGATAAGCCGGTCGAATTGCCGGCGGGCACACGAATTCAGGTCGATTGCATCTTCGACAACTCTGCAGGTAATCCCCAAAACCCAAATTTGCCACCGCAGGACGTGTACTGGGGAGACTTCTCTGATGACGAAATGGGAATCTGCTATTTTCAGGCCACTACAAAATCTTATGGCGACTATGTAATCCTGAACGCCACGTCGAAAGCCAACTTTCAAACAGAGTGGGACTCGTATTTAGCGCAAAAAGAGTCTCGACAACAGAATGATGCAGAGGACAAATAAACCGGATTCCCGTTTAGCATTTACACAATCTTAATCTGCGACCTCATGGCAATTTACGCAGTTGCTCATCGGCTATTTCGATAACAACTCGGAAACCATTGGTTGTGCTGGCCATTGTCTCAATCCCATCATGTCGGCCGGAACTACGACAGCTTTCCGGCGAATTATACCAACTGCCCCCGCGCACTGAGTGCCATTCCGTTTCCTGTTCCGGCCCCACCGGATCAGACTCAGGCGACAACCGATAGTAGTCAGCCGCAAACCAATCCTGACACCATTCGCCCACGTTTCCGTGCATATCAAACAGCCCAAAACTGTTAGGTTCAAAACTTCCGACTTCGCACGTGAACGGGGCCTCGTCGTTCCAGTCCCCTATTCCGCCAGCCAACGGGAATGCTCGCAGCAACGCTTGATCACCCAGATTGCAACTGCTATTCAGTGAGTCCCACAGGTCACCGGTACTGAATCGCGACTGCGTCCCGGCTCGGCAGCTGTATTCCCATTCCGCTTCTGTCGGCAACCGAACACGCCGGCCAATTCGTTTCGAAAGCCATCCGCAAAACGCTCCCGCATCGTTCCAGCTGACGCAGACCACGGGATGCGTGTCTTGCTGCACAAAACCGGGCGATGTCCAGACAGTCTCCGGAAGCCTCTGGATACTTCCGTCGACCAGATTGAGGCTATTCACGCCCATCCCACTTCGCTCGGCTTCCGTCACGTAACGCGTGTGATCAACAAACTGCCGAAAAGCGCCGACCGTAATTTCACAGCGACTAAGATAAAACGGTTTCGTAATGCCAACTTCGTGAGCCGGACGTTCGCAACTGTTGAACTGGTTTGATTGCTGAAGACTTGAGGCCCCCATCACAAAATGCCCCGCCGGAATTCGTGCGAACTCTACGCCAGTCAGTTCCGCAAACTGCAGAACATCTGCTGCAGCTTCAGAAGCTACAGTTTGAGATTCGTTGCTTGTGGTGTTCACCCGAGAACCGGAGGGCTCGGAACGAAACTGGCTACTGCACCCCGTCATCAACAGCAACACAATGATCTTGAAGTACATCGATATGGCGAAACAAGTAAACTGACAAGCAACGCCAGTTGATAAACAACGAATAAGCTGAATTCGCTTCAATGCGTCGGCCTTGAGAAGTTTGTATTGCGTTAGCCGGACTCGCCATCCAGTGATTTGAGCCCTGCATGAAGAAAGTGATCCCAAACAGAAGCAGTTTTCAGTTGAGAATTGCCGTACATACCGACTGCAGCACAAAATCTGACGCTCAATTGCCGCCTGCAGGAACTAAAGTCTTATAGCGGCCCACTCATTCACCCAGAAGTTGCCAGGACTGGTTACAACGCACAATTGGTGATATTCGTTTGGTCTTCGTATACTGTTCTTCGCGTATTCGAGTTCATGCAAAACGACAGACCACACAGAAAACTCTCGACAAAATCCATAAGGTCAGATATGCGAAACACTGTAGTTCGACGAATTATTCTTCTCGCCAGTATCATCATCACCAGCTCAGTACAGGCAGACTGGCCGGGAACTCAGAGTCAGTGGAAGGGCTTTACGCGACACAATTTTAAGACAGACGGACGCGACGCATATGTCGTTGTTCCAACAAATGCCGCAACTGGTAATCCGTGGGTTTGGCGAGCGCGTTTTCCCGAATTTCACGCGGAAGCAGATGAGATTCTACTGAATCGCGGATTCCATATTGCCTACATCAATACAAACGGGATGCTTGGGTCGCCCAATTCGATGAAGCACTGGAATGCGTTCTACGAGTTCATGATAAAGAACGGCATGTCGCAAAAAGTCGCATTGGAAGGTGTCAGCCGCGGAGGTCTGTTTGTCTACGGGTTCGCAACCCGCTGGCCTGAACGCGTCGCCTGCATCTATGCAGACACTCCGGTTGCAGACTTCAAGAGCTGGCCCGGCGGCAAGGGGACGGGAAAGGGCCACGCTGCAACCTGGCAATCATGCCTGAAGGAGTATGGCTTCACAGAAGAACAGGCGTTGGCCTATACCGAGAATCCAATTGACGCGCTGCAGCCCATCGCGGCGGCAAAAATTCCCATCCTGCACATCGTCTCATTGAACGATCAAATCGTGCCACCCACGGAAAACACATTCATCATTGCAGACCGCTACCGCAGACTTGGTGGAGAAATCGAAATCATTGAAGTCAAAGATGGAACGGAACAGTCAAGTGGACACCATTTTACTCACCCGGATCCAACCCGCGTGGCAAACTTCATCGAGCGTCACGCAAGTGCCGTGACGCAGTCAGAAGCCAGATAGGATGGTCGGGTGTGGTCCCACCTGCGGCACCGGCTACTGATTCCAGATGGAAGCAGCTTCAACATCAAAGTTACTAACCCCGGGCACTTCAATTGACTCGTCCGGTTCCGAGGTAAACTCGCGGCGATGATATTCGACCTGTTGACCCGGAGTATGGTTTCGGACTGCTTCGTCATTGAGAGAGAATGAACCATCCGGCTGTTCTCTGAAGAACATTCGAAACCACAGCATCTGCTCCACGTTTGGCTGAGGCGAACGAAGCTGGATATGGATCCCTCCCTCGTACCATTCGTACAGCATCCCGAAGAAACCACTCGGGATATACTTTACAGATTGAAGGTCTACACCAATCGACAGATACGACTCCTTGTCAATCAGTTCGGATAACACTTCTCGCAGTAGCGCAAGATCCGCTCCGTCCCAGATTTCAATGTGTTCGAGACCAACAATTGCCGTTCGTCCATCGGACTGAATGTTGAGTCGCTGTCGCTTCTTCCGGTTCATCATCAGTTAGGTCATCCTGCTGAGGTGGCTCGTTGCTTCTTTGCATCGAGGGGCAATCCAACAAATTGCAAAGAGTGAACCACAACAGGACGAATTCAGGGACGTTTTCCCAACAGAACAATAAGTCGTTTACTAGAAAGAGGTTATGCGCACAACCCAACTGCAAGCGTGTGATTGGAGGAACATTGCATGTCTACAAAATGCAACTTGACGACGAAAAACGTTTAGAAACGCAAACATCCGTCAACCGCCTGCCTGGTTGGCCTACAGTTCACTCACCACTGTTTGACAGTTCAGACTTTCGCGATTAGGAAATGGCGGGGCTGTGAGCGGAGCACCAAACGCCGCGAGACCGAATGACCATTCGGCGAGCCGAAAAGGAGCCTGTACGACAGACAATTTCGCAGCGAAAGCCACCACGGCGTTCTGGTTAGTGCAACGGCAGCCACATACGTCACCGCCCAAACCTGTATTACAACGGAGTTAGTTTGGTGACATACAAATCACGAAGTGGCATCCTCGTTTGACCGTTCTTCGGTCGAAGTTACTAAGCAGCAGCCTGCCGACGTCGATCTTTTCGAGACAGCTTGCTGGCATCATCGCCCGCAGCGTCATCGGAAGCTACGTCCGCCTTCGCCTCTCGCGGAGGACGAATTCGGACTGGCTCCAGCGAAGCGGGCTGGTATTTGGCAACCAGCACAAGAATTGCGGGCACAAGCAAAAGAGCGACGGCAAGGCAGGAAGCCACGCCCAGCGCCAGAACAATCCCAACGCTTTTCAGCCCCTGATGCGCCGAAACCATCAGGCTTCCAAATCCAACGATTGACGTCAACGATGTCAGAAGCACACCGTTAATTGTGTCACCTGACGGAACGTATTCTTTTGATCCGGCAGCCAATTGCCGACGATAGTCGTGCACCAGATGTACACCATCGTCGACTCCAATCCCCAACACCAATGGCATCACGACCAGATTAAGCGGGTTAAAATCGATGTTTAGAAGTGCCATCAGCCCCAGCAGCATGAGTCCGCCGCCGACCGGTGGAATCAGGGCCAGCAAGGTGTCCCGCAGATTTCGGAAGTCGAATACAGTTGCAACAAATGCCACCATCGCAAGATAAATGCCGACCAGCAAATGAGCATTTAGCTGCCCATTTCTTTGAATCGAAGTGTAACCCACAAATCCAACTACAAGCAGAGGTGGCAGGATAGTCATTAGCTTTTGGCCTGGTCGAAGAAAATCGAACAGCAAAAACATCGCGATGGCACCCAGCGAATACAGGGCAATTACCTGATAGCATTCCTGCATTCTTGTTGCCGCTTCAAACTGCTGCACAGGAACACCCGTCACGTCTGGGACGACAGTCCTGATATCTCGAACAAATGAAGCCAACGAGTCGTGTTCCCAGATATTCGCACGAGGGAAAACTTTGATCAGCCATAACTGACGTTCACCGTCAGTGCGTAAGTAGCGATCTCGCCATGAAGATGGCAGATCGTTGAGCTCCACGGGGTCAAGTGATGTCGCGGCTGCAACCTGACCGAATTCCTTCAGTAATGACCCTGCCATCAAATTCTGATAGGCATCAATCACTGAGGCCTGCTGCGACGTCGACAACGCTGCCAACTGGTTCAGAAATTCATCCAATAGTTTCGCAGCCTGTCGAGCCTGAAGATTTGAGGATTCCGCCAACCCCTTGTATAGCTGGTCAAGAGCAACCCCAACGACCTCGGGATTTGACGCGGAAAATGATGGAGTCTGCGACGGCAGCTTTTGCAGTCTGCTTTTCAGGCTCTGAATCAGTTGCCGTTTTTCATCACTGATCGCCCCCGGAATGCGGCTGGATAATTCCGTAACCCGATCGACTGTCGGAAGCTCCAGCAAACGTTTTCTGATTTCGGCGGTTTGCTCTGGGGAATCGGCGATCGCAACCGCGTACAGCAAAGATTCATCGGACAGCGCCAGTGTTCGTTCTGCCTGAACAGAAGCCAGGCTGTGGTCCTGAAGATTCAACAAATTCGAATCGTACTTGACGTTGAGTGAAACCGTACCGTCTTCATAGTCCAGAGCACGGTACGCCACTCCGCAGATGAACAGCGTTGAAACAGCGATGGCAATCGTTGGATACTTCGCAACTGCGCTTCGCCACATCTTACCGGAAACCGGCACGGGCAATTCTTCGACATCGACCTTCTCGTCCGAAATCGCGATCAATGCAGGTAGAAACGTAAATGTTTGAAATGCACAAATCAGAATGCCCACAGCAGTGATGACACCAAGCTCAGCCAGACCGGGATATCCGGTAAGGGCTGCACTTCCGAACGCAAGTGCGGTGGTGGCTGCTGATGTGAAAATCCCCGTGCCGACGGATTGCCCCGCCATAACCAGAGACTCATCCAGCTCGAACAGCTCCTGACGCAGATGGAGGTAGCGCGAAACAAAATGAATTCCAAAGTCGACTCCCAGGCCAATCATAATGGCCGCAAAGCATATGCTGAGAATATTCAAATGGCCGACAGCAAGAGTGGCAATTCCGAAGGTAATCGCCAATGCATTAATTAGCATGATCAGCACGAGCATTGGATGACGCATACCGCGCAGACCAAACGTGAGCAGCACGCCAACCAGCAGGAATGCAATCAACGATGCATTCACCATGTCGCGTCCGGAGCGGCGCAGTTCGTCGTGTTCAAGCACAGGTATGCCTGTCAGCGACAGATCCAGATCCGGCGCAACGGGTCTGTACTCAGCCTGAAGCTCGGAGAGGTGTTCACGCAAGCGGTTCAATGATCGAGCGTTGGCGTCCATTCCCATCGCATCAGCCACGGGCTGAACGTGCAACATACCAACACTGCGATTCCCATTCATCAGATACGCCAAGTCAGCGTCCTGGGCTGAATGTTCAATCTCAGTGGAAACGATGTCCGGCCATGGAGACTTGAAACCATGCTTGTTCAGGCGCATGTCGGCTCCGCCCGTTTCCAAAAACCCGTTCAGGCTCGACGCAAGTCTTTCAGCATACGCTATTGCGGTATCAGCATTCGATTGTTGGCTGGTCGCAGAACGAATCTGGCGATCGAGTTGCGAGGCAAGACGCTCCACTCTCAATAGATCCCATTGCTGTTCATCCAGAACCGGCTTGAAGTTGTCCACTCGACGAATTGCAGACTGCAATTCCTGATTTGTGAGATACTGCAAAGCTTTGCGACGAAGATTGGTCTGGTCGAGCTTGTACAGAACATTTTTAAAGTATTCGGGTTCACGTTCCAGGCGATCGCCGAGTTCGTTTAACACAGACTGGATCAGTGGAGTGTTGGAAAAATCAGTTTGGACGACAACAACCAAATCCGCATCGCCGCCAAATGCTTTGCTATAGTCTTCCCAGGCCTGATTAGGAGCAAGCAAATCTGAACGACTTGTTTGCAGACGAAGATCCGTCACGGTCACGCCGACTCCGGCACAGCCGAGCAGCACCATGATCCACAATGACAACCGCGGGCGGCGCGCGCCGAATCCAACAATGCCGCCAAGGCAACGCGACAAAAGTCCGTTCGGGGTTTCACCGTCAGGCGCCACTGTGATGACCATCCGTTAGAAAAGTGGAGCGGCGAAAGTATTGCCGCGAAGTCCGTCAACCTGCGTTGGTTCCCGTGATACATATTGTGCTTACGGAACCGCTGAGTTTCCTTTTGATCGTCACAATCGTAGGCGTCCCTACAGGCGTTTTTAACGTCAGGCCTTGCGGATCATCGGCATCGGCCATTCTCGCCGATCGGGCCTGAGAACAACTCAGTTTTCGAACCGGTTCAAGCACCACGGGCGACAATCGCAGCGAAAGTCCGGGACATGAACTGCGCGCAGACATGGCGAAATCTGCCAGAGCCGGCCTCGTCACGAACATCCCGCTTACTGCTGACACACAGAGAGTCTGTCGATTTATCTGGCGTTTTCAGACTGTTCGTTAAAGTCCAGCTTCAGTTGCTGGTCGTCTTTCACACCCAGTTCGCGAAACAACAGGCTTGGCTGAATGTCAGTATTGTTCTGGTACTTGCCGCTTTTATATTCCGTCACATCGCCCTGAACTGTGTGATAGAAAATCTGGCAAACCTGCACGCCGGGATAAATTCGAACCGGCTGTACGGCGAACATTTCGAGCGTCCAGTAGCCACAAAAACCAACATCTCCAAAGCCGGCCGTGATGTGCACAAACAGCCCCAGTCTACCAATGGAAGAGCGACCTTCCAGCATCGGAACCAGATTGTGAGTTTCCGTGTGCTCAATGGTTCGTCCGAGATACAGCTGGTTTGACTGCAGAACCAGACCTTCTTCAGGAATAGTCATCCGTCGAAAACGATTGGGGCGTTTCATGTCTAGGTTGATCTCTTCGTAGACCAACAATTCGTCATGCAGCGTCAAATTGTAGCTATTGGGGTTTAGCTGCTCTTCGTTGAACGGCTCGATGCAGATGTTCTTGCCGAGCTCGGCTTTGATTTCGCTGCCGCTGAGAATCATCTGAGTATTGCCAATGCAGTGTCACAGGAAACCGATAAGAACTGAAAACAAACGAAGTTCCAACTTAGCGACAATGGCAACCGTTCCTGCCAGACAGCAGTGGAAAAATCACCGGCCAAAGTCCAATCGGACTCAGATGCCATCTACCTGTTCAGCGATTCCGACATCAGGTGACAGACGATATTTCGCCCGCCACTCGTCCTGCCCAAACCCAAATTGTCATCGCTGTCAACAGGCAAGCTAGCTGCACGGAAGCGTAAACACTGCCAACTGCAGGTTCAAGTCGAGTGTTCCGTAGACGCTCGTAACGGTTATCTTTTCTCGATAAAGACGGAAAAGTCGGCTGATGTACCAAAAATGCGACACAGCCTGCGATCAATTTCCGTTCGCAGCTTTGTTTCGATTCAAAACCGTCTTGGCTTCCTGACGTACATCAGCGGCGACATAGCTTTCGGAAAGTTGCTGCAGAATTGGTGTCAGAGTCGTTTTTTGTTCGTCAGAGAGCACAGTCCATTGACTTCCAATAGCGCGAATACAGTTTCGAAGAATAATTGGCTGCTCAAACTGTCGCGATTGAATTTCTTTTTTTTGCTCATCAGACAGCATCTCTCGCGACGTTTCGGCACCAATCTCGTCAACACCCTCATGCAGTAATTTGGTCAGAACCGGCACGCCGGCGGCAACTCCGTTGCGAGCCAACCCAACTCCAGCGTTTGCACGAACCATGCGGTCGCCATCAAGAAGCATCACCTTTAGCGTTTCAATTGCATCAGATCCGCTGACGAGTGCCAGAACATAAGCAGCCAAATGTCGAATGGAAGGTTCTTCGTCCTGAGCTGCCCTTCTCAGACTTTCGATCACAACCAGATCGACCAGCGTCGGATTGCTGAGTGGTTGCGACAATGCAATCGCAGCGTCTGAATCAACGACCGTCGTAGTTGCTTTGCCGCCACTATTTTGTAGCGCCGCCTGAGTTGCAAAGTGTCGCCCGGCAATCATCGCCAACGACATCAGGCTGCTCTTTCGGACTTCAATGTTTCGATCAGCCTGAAGGGCGAGCCCCAGCACCGGCAGCACGACAGCATCAGCACGCAACGAACCCAGCGTCCTGGCGAGAAATTCCTGATGCTTAATGTCGTCGTCAAGAGTTGACTTTGAATCGAGAGACTCTTTCAACAAACCAGCTAATGCTCCCGCAACCGCAGGCTGTTCTGCCAGAGGCACACCGTTTTCATCCGGGGCCACCTGTTCGTTCTTGAGGACCTGTGCCAGACCAAGAGCGGCCCTCCAGCGTCTATGTTCGTTCGCGCTGCCAAGTTCTGCAACTAGCTGCTGCAGATCAGTGTCTGAATCGGCCAACTTACCAAATAGTGCCCAGACCCCAATTACGGCCGCCACAATCAGTGCCGGAATCAGGAACAACTGGACAATATATCCAGCCGAGGGCGGTTCGACGGGGGGAAGTTCTTCCGGACGAATCTGCGAAGACGGTGACGGAAGTGGTGCCAGTTGGTCAGACACTGGTTTGGCCGAATCGGTCATTGAGAAACTCAACTGCATGTTTTCAAATCGCATGAATTAACGTCATGATTCTACGCCGCTTGCATCAGGTTTTTAACCAGATGTCGCAATGTGAAGGAATTTTCCCAACGATGACCCCGCAATTATCAGCAATTCAGTGATTGAACACCTAAACCGCAAGACCGAAAACACGGACTTGAAGTTTTCCACCAAGAAGCGATCTCATCGAACCCGCCTCCGGTTCTTCGGCAAACGCAGCCCGAAAGGCAACCAAATCAGACGCAGTGAAACAGGCTTCAATGGGCCGCTCCCACAGAATATCAAAACGAGTTAACGAGAATCGTGCGTGGTGGTTGCATGACCACCTGAAGCATGTAAGGCTGACTTGTGGTCAGCGAACGACACGGTTCGTGCGATGACCACGCATTCCCACGCGACTGGAACGACGACACTTTGCGGTAAGTTCCATTACTCCACAGCAATCTCGATATCCGAAATCAACTTGAGTTCCTCAGTTTCGTTTCCGTCGTCCTGAACCAGTGGTAGCTTCGCCAGAAACGTACAGCCGCTTTCGCCATCATTGTTGATCGCCATAAGAGATCCACCCTGAGATTCGCAAACGTCTCGACTAATCGCCAGTCCCATTCCAAGACCCTCTTTTTTGCTCGAATAGAACTTACCAAAAACAACATTTGGATCGGCAACCGGTAATCCCGGCCCATTGTCCTTAATAGCGACCGTAACGGTTCGACTTCCGACATTTTCGCGAATAAAAAGCTCGACTCGCGGGCGATCGATGCAAAACTCACAACAGGCTTCCAAGGCATTGATCATCAGGTTGACCAGCACGTGGGTGGTCTGGGCCTTATCGACGTCAACAAATACGTCCAGCGGATCAACGGGCGCAACAAGATCTGCATTCCAGCCACGTGCTGTTGGAATAACCATCACGACAGACTGGTCAATCAGTTCCAGCAACGAAACCCGTTCAGTCTTCAAAGATCGGAAGCGGACAAAGTCACGAATGCTTTCGATAATTTCAGCGGAATGTTCGACTGATTTTTCAATATTATTAAGAAGCGAAAGGTTGTCTTTTTCGACGAATGTCCCTCGAATAATCCTGCGCTGCAGCATATTGCAGTAAGTCAGAATCGCCTGCAGTGGTTGCTTTAACTGGTGAGAAAACTCAGTGCTCATCTGACCAAGCAAACTCAGACGTGACGCTTTCACCAATTGATCCGTCAACAATCGCACTTCTTCCTGCAAGACTTTATCCGGGTTATTGTCTGTGAGATATAACGTTGCCATCACATCCTCGTTCCTGACAGACGGCTCAATTCTTGCCAGATACCACCTCGGCCCTTCATGGCCCAGTGAAATCTGAAAATCACAAGTCCGCACGCGACCAGAAGTGACAGCCTTGCCAATCTGATTCTCTACGTCGGCATGGAAATTTCGCGTCACGACATCAATTAGCCGCAACCCCTTCAGCTTGGGAGTCGCCGTGCCGGCGCCAAATTCTGTCATGCTGCAAATCTGAAGTCGTTCGTCTACGCCGATCGCGAAATCACATGCCTGATTCGCAATTTTTCGCCATTGTCGAAGTTTCCGACGGCGGCTTCTTTCTCTTTGAGTCCGCAAAACGTGACTCAAAAGTATGCCTCCATTAAGCTTCAGTAACTCAAAAAATTCCCGATCGTGTTCATCAGCAGATTGGCGACACGCGATCCCCAGGATCCCCTTCAGCCGACCATCTTCTTTGATTGGGCAAAGCACATAACAGGCACATTTTGTGAGCTTAATCAGCCCGCTTACAATGCGACCACCACCAAGGGTATCAGCAGTCACTATTGCAATATTGTCTGCAAGCAGGGCATCCTGCACGGAACCTGAAAACAGATGAAACTGAAACCGTTGCAGCGTAAGCAAGACAGCGACATCAATAGCAGAACCTGAATTAAACTTGAGGCCGACAGCACCCGTCCCTTCGCTATTTAACTTCACTTGAAACAGATGAACGCCGTCCGCATCTACGCTGTGTGCAATCAGCTTTAGTAGCTTTCTTATCGTTCCCGGCACGTTCCGCAGAGTTGCCCCACTTAGCCGGCTTGTCGCAATTAAGGCCGTGTGTCTCAGTCCAGCGCACACCTCATGCTGAACGGATCGTTGCCGAGCCCCTTCTGGTGATGAATCAGACGTTTCGCCTGGCTGCAAAGCATCACCCATCATGTAATCTCATAAGCAAACGAAAATCCTCGCCCGCATTGTCGCACGTTCGAGTATTAATCGATATACCATAGACTGATCGATCGTATTTTTCCAGTTGCTCACTGACGCAGATGAGTCGGCTGAAAGTCAATTTGAAGAAGTTGAGAGTGACAATGACACCCAGAAAGTCACTATTGCGCTGCTGCCGTTTGCTGCTCGTCAGCGGTGCAGGGCTGGCAATCATGTTTGCTGGTGCACGAGTTACTACGGCGGACGAGTTGAAGCCACAGACCGCTGTGGTTTCCGCAAAAACAACGTGGCTAAGGCAAACCGTTCAATTCTCTGGCGCGGCCACCAATGTTCGTGTGCTGCTAAGTTCACAAGGAAATGTGGCGGCTTACTTCAACGGTCAACGACTGAGTCGATCAGCAGCATTTGAAGATTCCGTTCTGGCATGGGACGTTAGCACTTTGTTGCGGCCCGGAACAAATTGTCTGGCTATCGTGCTCAACACAAATGACGAGGCACAAGGCAGCATCGCTGCATGGTCGGACGGCGTTGAGTCTGCTCAATGGGAACCAAATCCATGGAAATCGACGACAACGCCACCACCAATCGGCTGGCAACAGACAGACTTCAACGACCGTGACTGGGCCGTTGCAGTCGCCGGGGCTGCCTTGGATTTGAAATCGTCAGCCCCCAACGGAATGCGTCAACAGGCATGGGCAGTCGATGCGGGCGCAAGCCGAAAAAGCGATCTTGGCTTTGCATTTCGTGACGGCGATCACGTGGTTTTGCTGGGAGGCACATTTGTTGAACGGGCACAGGAATATGGCTATCTGGAAACGTCTCTCAACAGTCTTTCGAAAAATGCCCATGTGACGTTTCGAAACCTCGGGTGGAGCGCAGACACTGTTTTTGCCGCGTCGAGAGGTATTTTTGATTCGCCCACCAAGGGCTACGAACGGATGATCGAACACGTTCGAGCCGAAGAGCCGACCGTGATCTTTTTGTGCTATGGACAAAACGAAGCGATGGAGTTCCCATCAGGCGATCCCGGACTTCAAATGTTTAAATCGCAATTGAAGCAACTGTATGTAGACCTGCAACCTACTGGTGCTGAGATCGTAATTGTGTCGCCGCATCCATTTTTGGAAACTCCGCCACCACTGCCCAACCCGACAAGATGGAATCCTCGACTGCAGCAATATGCCGGCGTCGCTAAATCTGTGGCGCTATCCGTAGACACGCCGTTTGTGGATTTGTTTTCCGCATTCCTGGAAGGCATGGAACAATCCGGTCCTCGCGAAACAGTATCGCAACTGGCTGTAGACGACATTGATTCTCACCCGGATCTGTCGCGAGTTCATTTTCAATCATGGACAGACAACGGCATGCATTGGAACGCCGCCGGATATGCAAGGGTTGCTCCATTGCTAGCGGCACGGCTGAATGGCAAACCGTTTGCCACCGAAAGAGTTGTTGTCAACTACACCACTAAACAGGTTTTACCTTCAGTGGGGCAGATTCGAAACATAAATTGGTCTGCAGAAAACCGCTTCCAGGTCCAGTTCGAATTCAGGGCGAAATCACTATCTGTGTCGCCGCTGACGATTCAGTTGACCGACAAGATGCTCGACCTTCGAAACGGCTTTAATATAACGTCTCAACACGAATCCGGGCTCCCGACTGACCTGTCAAACGTCGTAACAGGGGATGAAGAATCGTTGACGTTTTGTAGTGGCCAAAGCACTCGTTTCGAATTTTTGCGGCAACTCACAGTCAGCAAGAACGAACTGTATTTTCACCGTTGGCGGCCTCAAAACATTACCTACCTTTTCGGATTTCGAAAACACGAACAGGGCAACAACGCCATCGAAATCGCTCAGTTCGACCCTCTCATTGACGAGATCGAAAAACAGATCCACGACGCGAAACAAACGCAGTGGCAGACAATCACCATCAGCCAGTCAGACGACCAATGACACTCGCCCCAATATCATCAAACCTGATGCGCAAATTATTCAATCTCGCCACAATACTGACACTGGCATCCGTCGCGAACGCTCAACGAGATCTCAAGGACATTCCTATTCCTGAACCGGAACTGGAGCGGGCTACGTTTGTGCTGCCGGAAGGCTTTGAAGTCAATCTGTTTGCGGCAGACCCGAAAATCGCCAAACCAATCCAAATGAACTTCGACGCGGACGGACGATTGTGGATCGTAAGTTCTGAAGTTTATCCTCATATCAAGCCTGGCGAAACACCACACGACCGGGTTGTCGTTCTAGAAGACACCAATCACGACGGTGTTTCGGACAACACGCATATTTTCGCTGAGGGTCTGCTGATTCCGACCGGTATCGCTCCAGGCGATGGTGGAGCGTATGTCGCCAACAGTACAGAGTTACTTCATTTTGCTGACAGCGATGGCGATCTAAAGGCAGACTCAAAACGTACAGTGCTATCGGGATTTGGAACAGAAGACACTCATCACATTCTTCACACGCTGCGATGGGGCCCGGAGGGATATCTCTATCTGAACCAGTCTATTTATATTCACAGCCATATCGAAACCCCATGGGGCGTTCGCCGTTTGAACGCCGGCGGCATCTGGCAATTTCGTCCGGAGACGCTGGAACTAGGCGTGTTTATGCGAGGCCTCGTCAATAGCTGGGGGCATCATTTCGACCGCTTTGGGCAATCGTTCGCAACAGACGGTGCTGGCGGTGAAGGTATCAATTACGTTGTCCCGGGTGCCTACTACTTTACCGCTGCGGACGCTCCGCAAATTCTGCACGGCCTGAATCCTGGAAGCCCCAAGCACTGCGGGCTGGAAATCGTCGAAACGCCAATGCTGCCGCCCGACTGGCAGGGATGCGCCATTACCAACGACTTTCGTGGACACCGAGTCTGCCGGTTCAAACTGACCGATGATCGGTCAGGCTATGTTTCTCAAGAGCAACAGGAAGTCATCACTTCCAACCACGTCGCCTTCCGACCGATTGATGTGAAGCTTGGTCCAGACGGAGCGATCTACATCGCCGACTGGTACAATCCAATCATCCAACACGGCGAAGTTGACTTTCGTGACCCACGCCGCGATCACACGCACGGTCGAATCTGGCGAGTCACCTGGAACGGGGCTCCCAAGCGAGAATGGGTAACCAACTCGGAACGTCCGAATGCAGAACTGTTTGCTTTGCTGGGCAGCACCGACAACTTTGAACGGCAGGCGGCCAGACACGTTCTTCGAGAACGAGGCAATACTATTCTTCCCGACCTGCAAACCTGGTCGGAATCAATCGCGATCAATCCCGAAACCGAACACATCAGGCTCGAAGCACTCTGGTGTTTTCAGTCTCAACAGACTGTTCACGAAAAACTGCTCGGACAGTTGCTGAACGCTACCGACGGTCGTGTTCGCGCTGCAGCGGTCCGCGTTCTGAGTCATTGGAAACATGAACTTCCAGCTGACAGCCTCACATGGATGGACGCAGCGATTCGTGACCCGCATCCTCGCGTTCGCCTGGAAGCCGTTCGAGCGATCTCGTTTTCTCCAAACGAGCAATCCGAACGCGAAACCGCGATAAGCAACCTTGCAAATGCCAATCAGCCGGGGGAGACACCGGATGTTCCGCGGATTGACCAGACCCGATTGATTGAACTTGCTCTGCAGGCAACCGATCAACCGACCGACACTTTCCTCGACTACGCTGTGTGGTTAACCGCGCGAGAACTTTCACCAACATGGCTGCCTGCATTCCAACAGGGCAGCATCGATTTCAACAACAATGTCGAACATTTGCTTACCGCGTTCAGTGCGGTTGGGCAGGGTGCTCCCGTCGACTTTTTACTGACACGCGTTTATGCCGACTCAACGACAGACGTTCAACGAGATCGCCTGGTCGAGCTAATCATGACTTCCGGCAACACCAACCAGATAACAGAACTTGTCATTGCCGCGGCGGAGAAAACTGATTCTCGTTCAATTCGCACGGCCCTGCAGGAAACACGACGACGAAACAACATGGTGGTAAAATTGCCTCCGGAACTGATGCAACAACTGCTAACGTCAGAATCGTCCGAACTTCGTGCTGCGGCATTGGTGGCAACCGGTCAGTGGCAGTCTGATGCTGCCCTGGTAAACCTTCAGGCCGTTGTGGAAGACAACGCCAGACAAATTGAAGATAGACTTGCCGCATGCGAAGGCATGGCACTGCTTGGAGACAGTACGCCCGTACCTCTGCTGAGTGAATTCGCGACCACAAACGAATTTCCAACCTCACTGCGTAAGCACGCCGCAGCTTTGCTGACCGGTCTGAATGCACGTAGAGGTGCTGCTGTTGCCGCCACACTTTTCGCAAGCATGCAGGCGGAAGACCATCCAGAAGATCTGGCTCGCAGCTTTATGGCGGTAAAAAACGGCGACAGGTTTCTGACCGAGAGTCTGGCAAATGTCACCATTCAATCGGATGTTGCACGCGAATTGCTGCGAGTTGTCCGAGAAGCGGGCCGTCCCGCAGCGGAACTGGAAGCAGCATTGATCAAGTCTGGAAAAATCACAAGTCGCAAGCAGATCTCAGCAGAAGAACGCGAGACGATTCTTCGCATGGTTACCAGCGATGTGACTGCATCTGAAGGTGAGCTTATTTTTCGGAACGAGAAATTCTCGTGCTTCAAGTGTCACGCGGTTGGCGGGGCTGGCGGAAAAGTCGGTCCGGATATGGTCAGCCTCGGAGGCAGTGCTCAACCGGATTACCTGCTGGAATCTCTGCTCAATCCAAACGCAAAGGTCAAAGAAAACTACCACACGATCGTAATTGCAACGACAGAAGGCAAGGTTTTGTCTGGCGTACAAATCAAGCAGTCCAAGGAAGAAGTGGTCGTCCGAACTGCCAACGATGAACTGATTACTGTAGCTCGTGGTGATATCGATGAAATTGCTCCCGGCGTTTCACTGATGCCGGAAGGTCTAGTCGACACTCTGACCAATCGCGAACTGGCGGCTTTGGTTCGATTTCTATCGGAACTCGGACGAACTCCGGAATTCACCGTCAGTCGACGTCAACTTGCCCGAACATGGGACCTGATGAAGGCCACCGACGAAGCTGCGTTTCAACTTAGAAGAACCAGCTACGCAATGGCTGCCAGCGACGATCCGGCTTTTGTCTGGGAAAAGCACTACAGCAACGTTGCCGGAACATTGCCAAGTCTGGATCTTCCCGTCGTTTCAGTCAAGAATCGCTCGGCAACCGGAAGTCGTGGAGTTGGATTTGCTCGCTGCTATCTATTGTTGGAAACCCCGGGAACCGTATCCTTAAAGCTAAACAGCATCGAAGGCCTGGAACTTAGACTGAACGAACGTCCAATCAATTTGCAGGAATCTATTTCATTCGAATTGAAGCCTGGCACGTATCGGCTGACATTTTCAGTCGATCAAACACAACGAACGTCACCAATTGAACTTGAGCTAAACACAGACGAAACAACGGCCGTGGCAAAGTTCGCAAACTAGCGGAAGCTTCCAACTAATGCGACATCAGAATTCTTTCATGCCCCTAGTGGTTTCAATAATACTGTTGCTGGCAATGAGAGGTGCAGCGATGTCTGATGAAAAACCTTTCTCGTCCGATGGGAACCAGGAAGCTCGCACTTCCGGCGGAATCAAAACGCTTGGAGGGCGTCAATTCTGGGGCGATGTACATTTTTCCCGCGGCTGGCGAATTCAACACAACGTGCTGAACGACAGCTATCGGCTACTGGACGAAAAAGATCACCGGCACTCCAGCGGAACGATCGAGGAATGCAAACTCGCACTTCAAAAGATCTGTCGTGACACAAATCTTCCGCCAATGTCTGGCAAGGCAGTTGTTCTGATTCATGGAATCGGGCGGTCATCAAAATGCTTTTCGGGGATGGCCAGGCAACTTAAAAAAGACGGCTACACGGTTGTTTGCTTCGACTATCCCAGCACGCGCAAGCCCATTCTGGAATCGGCCGAATATCTGCATCAACTGCTGCTTTCTCTGGAAGGAATCGAAACAATCGACGTTGTTGGACACTCAATGGGTGGCTTGGTTTTGCGAGGCTATCTAATGAATCACATGGATTCCAGGCTGCATCGAGCCGTCATGCTGGGCGTTCCTAACAAGGGTGCCGAAATGGCTGACTTCCTAAAAAACAATCCTCTGTTCAAGGTTATCCTTGGCCCCGCCGGTCAGCAACTTGCGACCGACACCGAAGGCCTGATTGGGAAACTACCTCGACCGAATTTCGAATTCGGAGTTCTCGCCGGAGGACGGTCGGCAGCCAAGGGTTACAACCCGTTGCTGCCCGGTGACAATGATGCCACCGTAACGGTTTCCAGCACTCGACTTCCGGGCGCTTCGGACTTTATTCTGCTGCCTGTAATTCATTCGTTTCTAATGACAGACAACACTGCCATCGATGCGACTCGCCATTTTCTGGAACACGGTCGCTTCGGAGCCAAACGAGCCGCCGAGCCAATTTCAGAGAACGATATCACCGTCATCAACTGACCATATTCTCACAGGAATGGTCCTAAATCGTTGATGCACAGGTTTTCAGGGCAAACAGCGGGTTCAGCTTCGACTTCACTGTTATCGAATGATAGGCCGAAACCGCCAACACAGCCGAACCATTATCCTGAACGATCACCAGGCCGGAAGTCCGTTTCAGTTCGGGATCGCACCGCCGATGTCGTTGCCGAGGGGCTACTTCCAATAAGTCAATTTCAGCACGCCAGCAACGGCACCGGAAACAAGAGCCCCGACAATCACGAGACCGACAGTGTTGTCACCCATCAATCCGCTGAAATGTAATCCCATCGTCGTACCAATTAGAGACCAGCAGATCAGAATCAAACTGATCTGCTTGCGTTGTTTCTTCTCGTCATCAGAAAGCTGCGACGCTGCGGCTTTTTGTGGCTTGGATTTTGATGCGGATGGCGACGACTTCCCCTTGGTCTTCGGGTTCGCAGTCGGTACATCAGCAACAGCTTCGTCTCGCATTCCCTGAGCATAATATTTGGCGATAGCCTGTTGAACACTTCGCGGAACAGCAAGCACACCACGCATCGGCATGCCGTACCGCATGCGAATTTCGTCTTCCAGTTCGGGAGTCGGTTCATCCACGCAGGCGACCATCATTTTGCCGCGATCTTCAAACAGCGGCAGACAGGCATGGCGTTTCACAACTTGGCGCGGCAGGCGGTCTAGGGCATCATCTTCCGGCAGCATGTCGTCCAGATCGACATACGGCATTCGCAGTTCAACCGCATAAGCCTGTGTCGCCTGAATAGGGTCAGCCAGTTTCATTTGAATTACAGCGTCACGGTGCGACAAGCCTCGAGCATCGGCAAACCGCTCAATTTCAGTCACCTGACTGCGCTTAATAACTCCCTTCGAAACAAGATAAGCCAGAGCTGTTTCCGGTTCGCCCGATTCATCTTCATGAGGCTCACGCCCCAGACTGGTATCGTATTCTCGTTTGGAATCAACGTCAGTCAGGCACAGCATCGCCTTTGCCATCTCATTCAACAATTCCTGCGATTGTTTTAGATATTTGCCAGTCGCATACTTTCGAACATGGGCATTAAGCTTTCGATAATTCGACTGAATTTTTTCCGCATCGTCTTCGAACTGCACAAGTCGAAGCAATGTGTAATGATTCGGCGGACGCTCACCTTCCGGAATTCCAAGCCATTCTTTATAGACATCGATATCTGCCACAGCAGTCTCCCGGCAACGACCGTACTGAACAATCTTCTGACCAAACAAATAATCCACCCGGCACACCAATAACTCATTGACGCTGTTTAGGTCCAGATGTGAATTGACGATATGTCGGAAGTGTACATTGCCCGCCGCACCGCGAAAACTAACAGACGGTACAGTTTTTCATCCAGGCGTATGTTCCAACCTGCCAGCACACATCTGCCGCTGTTCAGAGACACTTTGTCCCAAACGCCAATTTTCACAAACGCGCGTCGATGGAAGCGGTCCGAAAACCGGTCCCGAAAACTTCTCAAGATAAGCACGACGCGCAAGCGGGTTTAGTTTGCAATGGCCGGATTCAGTTGCTTGCGCCGCGTGCTTGTAAATTTGCGATTTTAGGACAGCCTCTAGCGAATGAGTTCCGGTATCGCTAAAAATTCAGGCGTTGGATATTCGTGCCCGCAGAACTTTCGGCTACCCGTGTTCAAAAAGTCAGTCTCCATCACTTTCGCGGCAGATTCCTTCCGCTGCAACGTGCGGACTGTTACGCTGTTGGACTGCGAAAAACCACTGGCGAAAACACTTCGCATTCGAATCGCCAATCATTCCAACGGAGCAACCCATGAAATCTTTTCTGTGCCTGATTACCTTCAGTATTCTGCTGACTGCCAACGCATCTGCTGCAGATACTCGCTGCTTTGAAATGCGAACGTACCACGCAAACCCCGGAAAACTGGATGCCCTGAATTCTCGGTTTCGCGATCACACTGTCAAGCTGTTCGAAAAGCACGGCATGACAAACATCGGCTACTGGGTACCGAAGGACAACGAAGACAATCTACTTATCTATGTGCTCGCTTATCCAAACAAAGAAGCTCGCGACACATCATGGAAAGCTTTCATGGGTGATGCGGATTGGAAAGCTGCATATGCTGAATCCACCAAAGATGGCAAACTGGTTGGCAAGGTCGATTCGGTGTTTCTGACGGCAACGGATTATTCACCGGAAATTAAACCAAAAGGAAGCGACGAACCTCGCCTGTTCGAACTTCGAACTTACACCACCAACGAAGGCAAATTATCAGATTTAAACGCACGATTTCGAGATCACACAACAAAGCTTTTTAAAAAACACGGCCTGTCTAACGTCGCTTACTGGACGCCCACGGAAGCGCAGGCCGGCAAGGATAACAAGCTCATTTACCTGCTGGCCCACAAGAACGAAGAATCTCGCTCAGCTAGCTTTGCAGCGTTTGGAGCTGATCCAGAGTGGCAGGCCGCTCGAAAAGCGTCAGAAGCAAACGGCAAAATACTCGTTGACAAGGGAGTTCAGTTTGTTTTCATGAAGCCGACTGACTATTCGCCCACCAAATAGAGTCAGTTCTGCGTCTGATTCGAACCATCAGTGTTTGCTGCCACGTATGCCGTAGCCTCCGCGACGTTCGAATTCAGACCGGCAATTACTCGCCCCAGTACCATCATACCGAACAAAGAATCTTCGGATGAATTCACTGCACGGGCAACTGCTTCAAGTCGGGACGAAATAAGCTGTTTTAACAGGCGGGATTGTTGAGCGATCCCACCTGAAAACACCAGGCTCGACCAATCCCGTGCGGGAGCAAGCTGCCCAGCCAGAAGATTGTAATAGTCAGCCATTTGTTCAAGACAGGCTCGAGCAATGTGGCCAACAGTAAGATTATCTTCTCGCAGATTACTTAGGCTCCCTGGGCCAGAAATCGCGCCTGGAAAAAAAGCCAGATTCACTGCGACGTCTGTGCCGGCGGTCGTTTCGGCCTGTTCGAAAAAGTAGTCCCATGCACGTTTCATGTCTGATGGTTCCGTCCCCGAAATCTCCGTCAGCAGCTTCATCATCGCGCTGAGTGCTCGACCGGCGGGAATGTTGGTGATTGTCTTCAGAAACATTCCGTCAAAGTATGGTCGCAGCTGAAAGTCGCCGAAGCTGACTGCGTCGGTCAGTATCGACAGTTGAGAACCGGTGGAAATATTTACTGATAGCTCTCCCTGTGTGATCAGCGTACCGGCCAGAGAACACTGATGGTCGCCCGTCGCCGCAAAAACAGGCAGCGACTGCCCCTCTGTTTTATATTCGCCAACGCAGTGCCTGAAGTCAACGACCTCGGGCCAGTCGAGCTTGCCCAGTGACAATTCGTCGAACAACTCGAAAGCCAGCTTGCCACTGCAAACGTCCAGCACACCTGCCGCATTCGTGCGTTCAATCACCGGACGACTTTTGCACATGGCTGCTGCCACGTAGTCCGTTAACGTCACGGGCATCGCCCCGTCATATTGTGCCAGCTGCCGCATTTCTTTCAGGTAGTATAGAAACGATATAGGCAGGCCAGGACGAAACTCGTTTCCAAGTACAGTTCGGGCTCGATCGCCGACTGCTTCTGTTAGTCCATCCATGAAAGTCCCGCTTTGGAACGGGTGGGGCAGGGCGGCACGCCGATCAAGCCAGGAAATATATGGCGATAGCGCGGTGCCGTTTTCGGAACACAAAATCAACCCACCCATTTGCCCCGTCAACAGAATGCCGCGGCATTGGCTTATTAATGGCAGCAGTTCTGCAATGACATCAACTACGCTTTCAACAATTTCAAGCGGCGAGTATTCCTGAAAAAACACATGGCCCCCGCTCATTCGAGGTGGGGCAGGCATTCGACGAACATTGCAGATAGTCAACGACTCAGAATCAACAATCGCTCCCTTGGTGAACGATGTGCCGATGTCAATCGCGATAAATTCCATACGTCGAGCCCGGATATTTCTATTCAGCGTTTCCTGAATCGCAGCAGGTTGAATTTCTTCAACGCCGAATTCATTTCGTGTAACGTGATTGCTTCCGTTACGAATCTGCGGCGATGGGATAAGGAGATTTCAGAACATACGCAGGATTTTTTAACAGCCATTGATTCACGCGTTCAATATTCGCAATCGCCACGGGCAGGAAGTCAAGCGCCTGCTGGAGCCGTTCGTCCGGTTCGGCACAACTAAACCTCAGAAATCCAGCTCCGGCTTCACCGAAGCATTCACCGCCCAGACACGCGACGCCAAAATCCGGATCCGCTCCGTCCAAAAAGTACAACGCGAGACCGTGGCTGGTTATTCCCAAGCGATTGCAGACCGGGGCCACACATGGAAACACATAGAACGTTCCCGCAGGATCGAGAGCGTGAATTCCTTCGATGCGATTTAATCCTTCAGTCAGTAACTCAACCTTACGCCGGAATCTTGCCATCACTTCGTCTCGTTCAGCCGCGGCAGATTCCAATGCCGCCTTCCCCGCAAGTTGCACCATCGGCGGAGTGCACGAAATCGATGTATTAATCATCAGGCTAATGGCCTTAATAATCTCCGGCGACGAAACACAAAATCCAAGGCGCCAGCCACTCATGCTGTAGGACTTGCTAAACGTGTATGCCGCCACGCACTGATTCAGCATGCCGGGTTGAGCAGCCACGCTGTGATGTCGTCCCTGCCAAACCATGTGGCAATACGGTTCATCACTCAGGACAGCGATGTTCTTCCCGCGAATCAGATCAGCAATGTCACGACAGTCCTGTTCTGTTATCACGCCGCCCGTGGGATTGTGGGGCGAATTTAGAAAGATGGCACGAGGCGATGGATCGTTTGTTAGAAAGTCTTCGATGTCGGAAACCTGAGGCCGAAAGCCATGCTCCTGTTTTAGCGGCCTCAACACCATCCTCGCATTGCGGCGCAAAATGTTTGGCGGATATGTTGGAAAGTGAGGACTAAACACCAAAACGCCGTCGCCTGGATTCAGGAACGCCTCGCAGAAAAACTGCTCGAAAACTTTTGCGCCCGGGCCAACCGCTACGTTGTCAGATGTCGCAGGAATAGCAAATTCTTCGCTCACAAATTTTGCGGCAGCAGCACGAAATTCAGGTATCCCTGGCGACGGGCAATAGTGGGAAACATTGTCCTCAATCGCCTTATACCCGGCTTCCCTTGCCGGCGCAGGGCTGTCGAATGGGCTATCGCCAATTTCAAGTTCCACAACATCCTTGCCGGCTGTCTTAAGTCGTTTCGCCATGGCAAGTACGGTGAAGGCAGATTCGGCTGTCAAAGACCTGGCAAATTCACTGAAGGTAACTGTCATTGTGGTATTCAAATTTGGCGTTGCGAATGGTGCATGAATGCCCGGCGAAGAACCCGGAACCACCGATCTTAACCGAGAAGAAAAAAACGCAAACTGATACAGAGTTTTGCAGCCGGGGTTTATCGCAGATCAAAACTTCGCCTGAAAATAAGTCGCCGACGCAGTACTGCCAAAGTTGCCGTTGACAGTGAACAGCAAGTCATTAAACTCCGAGGCATAGTGACCGCATCAAACAGATGGCGGTCGATTGCCAGAACGGCGTCTCAGCAAGGAGCAGACGATGACCACGGTGGGACAGAGAATTCGTGAGATCCGTAAACAACGCAATCTGACGCAGCGAGAGCTTGCGGACCGCGTTGGCATCAACTTCACTTACTTGAGCCGCGTTGAAAACGATCGTCTGGACGATGAACAGACGCCACGCGAAGAAACGCTGCAGAAGATTGCTCAGGCGCTGGATACCGACTCGGACGAATTACTACTGCTGGCACGACGAATTCCGGATGCATTTCGCAACCGTATTCTGGCAAAGCCCGGCATCTTCCGCCGCATTCTGAATCTTTCTGATGTTGCTCTGGAAGAAATGCTGGCCAACCTCGATGCCGAGTCGGAGTCGGAGTCGGAACCTGCAGCGAAATCAAAATCACGCAAGGCCAAGTAGACGCAGCGATGGCACTGTAACAAGTTCCGGTTAATCAGTATTAAGTGCACAGTCCAGCCAGTCGGGGCTGCGTCTGAAGTAGAAACTGGAATATGTCGGTTTCGCAGCGGCACGTTTCTTCAGGTAGTATTTTCAATCATCACGTCGAATGGCAGGGAGTCCGATCGACATGCGACGGTTTGACCTTTCCAATATACAAACATCGGTGATCGACGAGGTCACTGCAATGAGAATCCGACAGTACGAAGATCTGACAGGAGAGCCGGTAGGCTTCCCGGTGCCGATCGAGAAGATTGTCGAACGGATCCTGAAACTGGATTTCGACTGGGTCGACATCGAGGAACGGGAAGGCGAACAGATTCTGGCCGGGCTTGTTCCCGAACAGCGACGGATCGTTTTGAACATTCGACATCTGGATCTTTTCGAAGCGAAACCTGGTCTCGAACGCAGCACTATCGGACACGAAGCCGGACACTGGGACATCGACATTGATCGGACCAGCCTGCATCATCCGCGACTACCCGGCTTTGACATGCAGGACAGCATTGTCTGTCGAAATGCATCGGACAAGAAAGTGCTTGTGGAAGTACTTAATCGAGCCGTATATGACGACAGATATCTGGATCTCTATCGAGAACTCACAGCCGGCCAGGATTCCCCCGCAGTGAAAAGTGCGGTCGATCGTTACCAGTCTTCGCTGCTAATGCCGCAATGGTTAATACGTGAAGCTGTCGAAGATCTGGACTTGACAGAATGGGCGAATCTGTACAGCCTGGCAGAACTTGCTCAGGTTACGATCTCCAATCTGGTCGTCCGTCTACACCGCCTGAACATGATTTACATCCCTGAAGGCTCAAAACAAATCTACGCCGGGCGAGATGCTTATGTCGGACAGTTGTATTTGTTTACGTAGAATATTGCCGTATAGGAATGGTTCAAGCTACGAATGGCACTGCCGCGAAATTTGTTTGGAATCTGCGCAGCGTGAGGGCTCGCGTTGACCGCGACATGAATTTGTTGTGATGGGGCCGCGTTGAAGGAAATCGGAGTGTTGGCTGAACGTCCTGATCGCTAAACTTCTCGGCGGCTGGACCTTTCCTGAATCGAACTGCGTAGAAACAATTGACCAGGGAAGGTCCCTGTCTTTTACGCCAACAACCGCATTTGATGCAGCCTCATTTTCCATCTTCCGGCGTTCGCTGATGCAGAACGACGAGCTGCCGCTGACAGAGGTCGTGGATAGCGATCGATTTGCTCGGGCGTTTGAAAAACACGGTGTCGATTTCGGCGACAAGGAAGGTGTTGTCTATACGCCTGCCATTACGTTGTGGGCGTTGGTTTCTCAGACATTCTTTGCCGGGGCGCAACGCAGCTGCAAGGCGGCCGTGTTGCGAGTCGCATCGTTGTGGGCGACTCGGGGCTGCACGACTCGGGGCCGCACGGTCTGCGACACCAACACCGGAGCCTACTGTCGCGCTCGGAAGAAGATTCCTTTCGAACTCGTGCGTGACATCACACGTCAGATCGCTCACGACGCCGAAGCCGCCGTCAGTCACACGGGCTTCAGTCACACGGTTGTCGATGAAGATCCCGATGTGAACCTGTCATCGCGCGTCGTCAAAGAGGTCCGCGTACATGCGAATGGTCGTCGTGTTTTGTTACTGGATGGGTTCACGATCACGGCCGAAGACACACCGGAGAACCAGGACGAGTATCCTCAGAATCCCGTTCAAAAGGCAGGACTCGGCTTTCCCATCCTACGGTGCGTGACCTTGATTTCGCTGTACACCGGCCTGCTGTTTGATGTGGCTTATGGCCCGTACAGCGGCAAGGAAACCGGCGAAACGGCCTTGATGCGCCGACTGCTGAACGTGCTGCGACCAAGCGACATTTTGGTGGCCGACTGTTATCTGTGCACGTACTGGCTGATCGCCGCCTGCCGACAGCGAGGCGTTCACATGGTGATGAAGAATCACTACCAGCGTGAAGACCATCCCGCCGATGCGATTCG
>Ga0209491_10000712_pt1 | contig 67055 bp, 63 predicted proteins | sample BON02_FD_187213 | JGI IMG/M metagenome (GOLD analysis project Ga0209491, IMG submission 187213) | Freshwater microbial communities from Lake Bonney liftoff mats and glacier meltwater in Antarctica - BON-02 (SPAdes) (version 2) | ecosystem: Environmental > Aquatic > Freshwater > Ice > Glacier... | reverse complement strand
AGAGCCCAAGCCCGCGGAAACTCATCGCTCGACGGTCAGTCAGGCGGCGGCGAGGCGGAGAAGGTCGGGGGCGACGGTGGTGTAGATCAGGTTCGCGCCGGGCTTATGGACGTGGACGCCGTCCCAGCGGTAGCCGAGGTCGGTCGCGATCGCCTCGTCGGTGCACCACTCGTCGGGGCCTTCGATGAACTCCACGCGAGGCGAGTCGTACGACGCGGCGGTCTGGCGGAGCAGGTCGTTGACGTGGGCGACACGGGAGTCGTCGCCACGCTCGGGCAACGCCCGCACTCCGGCGCCCTCGACATCTTGCGGTCGCATGCACGCCACTTCGAGCAGGGCGACGTTGGTGCCTTCGGCGAGCACGGCGTCGATGCCCGAGGTGAGGTTGCCGACGAAGAGCGCATCACCCTCGGGCGTATCGAACACGGACACGGTGCCGTCGACGTCGATGTCGAACACATCCCAGGCCCCCACCACGACGAGCGCGACATCGGTGCCGGCAGCGCTGTCGGCCCAGTCACCCTGCCAGCCTTGGCAGATCGAAAAATTGTTGCCGAAGCGCACCGAGCTCTGCACCGAACCCGAGTCGTACACGCTGCACCCGTCGACACTGCCGTTGACCACCTCAGGGAACACTCCCTCGATGCCGTCAGGCAGATTGATCGCCAGCGCGTTCGCCAGCGAATCGCCGACGATCGCCAATCTGGCCGACGAGGCCACGACCACCGGAGTGATGGTCGCCGTCGAAGAACTCGGGACCGTCGAACCAGCGGTCGGCACGACCTCGCCAGCAGTCACCGATGCGCCGACGGCCGAAGCATCGAATTCGAACACGGCATCGTCGCCGCCTTCGAAGCGGTTGAACTGATCGACGCTGACGTAGAACACGAGGAGCACTCCCACGAGTACGGCGCCACCGGCGAGCGGCCAGTAGGTGATCGTGGCCCGGTCGTTCCACCAACGACCGATCGCCCCCTTGCGCACCGGCGTCTCCAGGTACCGGTACGACGCCTCGGCGATCACGACGGTGAGCACCATCGCCCACACGAACTTCGACACCGAGCCAGTGGTGGCCCCGACGATCACGAAGATCGGCCAGCTCCACAGGTAGAGCCCGTAGCTCCGCTTGCCCATCTCCACGAGCGGGTTCCAACTCATGATGCGCCGGAAACCGAGCGCCGCGGGATGGACGGCCACCATCACCGCCACGAGCGACAAAATCGACACCAGCGGGAAGAGCCACTGGTACACGTAGCCCTCCGTGAGCACGGCGACCGATGCCGCGCAGCCGAGCATTGCGACCGCCGCGGCGCCGATCGGGTCGAGCATCCTGCCCGCCCGAGCGTCGGGTGCGTTCGTCCATCGCCACGGACGCCAGAGGAACGCTGCGCCAGCTCCGAGCAGCAGACCACCCGACCGGGTGATGGTGGACAGATAGAGGAAGTTGGTTCGGTCGAGGCCCCCGAAGGCGGTCGGCGGGCCGCCGAGCGGAGTCGGCGTGCGGGCATGCATCCAGAACATGTAGACGAACACAACAAATGCAGCGGCGATGATCGCGCTGCCGACCACGTGGCGTGGCAGCCGCACCCGCAGCAACGCCACGAACACGATCGGCCAGATCAGGTACCACTGCTCCTCCACCGCGAGGCTCCACAGGTGCCGCAGCAATGGTGGCTCGCCGGCGAAGTACGGCACGTTGCCGAGGATCTGGCCCCAGTTGTTGGCGTAGAAGACCGACCACGGGATGTCACGCCGCAGCTGCGACTGCTGCTCGGCCGATCCGGCGATCGCCGCCCATGCCGCCACTGCGAGCAGCACGGCGTAGAGCGCCGGGAAGAGACGGCGGGCACGGCGGAGCCAGAACTGACGGAACGACACCTGACCGTTGCGGTCGGTCTCGTCGAGCAGCAGCGAGGTGATCAGGAAACCGGAGACGACGAAGAACACCTCGACGCCGAAGAACCCACCATGCATCCACGAGAACCCGGCGTGGTACAACAGCACCACGCCGACCGACAGCGCACGCAGCCCGTCGAGCGACGGTTGATACCCCATCGACGGGAACGTCGTGGGTGGATTCACCGACGGCTGGCGGGCGGTCTCGATCGGGCTGTCGATGTTCGACGTCACCGCCGGAGCGACGTGCCGTCGCGGGTCGTCTCGACGGTCCACCCCGCAGCCTTCAGCTCGGCGCGCACGGCGTCGGCGGTGGCGAAATCCTTCGTCGCTCGGGCGTCGTCGAGCGCTCGGGCGAGGGCGAGCGCCTCGGCGTCGACCTCGACCACCGAACCGAGCTCGAGGCCGACGGCGCCGGCGATCTGGTGGATGGCCGCGACGAGCCGACCAGCGCTGTCGTCGCCAGCATCGAGCGCGACATTCGCACGAGGACTGTGTCGAACAACAGCGCAGTCGCCCGTGGCGTGTCGAGGTCGTCGTCCATCGCGGCTCGGAACTCGGCGAGCACCTCGGTGTCGGGCTCGGCGATGGCGACGCCAGCGACCCGGGCTGCGAACCCATCGAGGCCGGCGAGTGACTTCACGGCCGCGTCGATGCCGTCCTGGGTGATCCGGACCGGGCTGCGGTAGTGCGACTGCAGCAGCACCATCCGATAGGAGCGCGGGTCGTAGTGCTCGATGAGGTCGAGCAGGTTCGAGACGTTGCCGAGGCTCTTCGACATCTTCTCGCCCTCGGCGTCGACGACGAAGCCGTTGTGCATCCAGTGATTGGCGAACGTCTTGCCGAGTGCCACGGCCTGGGCACGCTCGTTCTCGTGGTGAGGGAAGCGCAGATCCTGCCCGCCGCAGTGCAGATCGAATCCCTCGCCGAGCAGATCGAGGCTCATCACCACGCACTCGCTGTGCCAGCCGGGGCGACCAGCACCCCACGGCGACGGCCACGCCGGATCGCTGTCGGTGGCAGGACCAGTCGCCAACTTCCACAGCACGAAGTCGGCCGGATGGCGCTTGTTGGCCGCGCCGACGACTTCTCGATCGCCACCACCCATTCGCATGTCGTCGACCGACTGGTGGGCGAGCAGCCCGTAGTCGTCGACGGACTCGATCGACATGTACACACCATCGGCGGTGACGTAGGCGTGGTCGGTCTCGACGAGCTGGCCGATCATGTCGACCATCTCGTCGACGTAGTCGGTGGCATGCGGGGTGTCGGTGGGGCGCTCGAAGTTCACCGCATCCATCGCCTGCCACCACACTGCCTCGCACTTGGTGGTGATGTCCTGCCAGGGGCGGTTTTCGCGCAGCGCCCGTTCGATGATCTTGTCTTCGATGTCGGTGATGTTCGAAACCAGGCGCACGTCGAGCCCGGACCATTCGAGATAGCGCCGCATGATGTCGTACACCAGCGTGGCGCGCCCGTGGCCGAGGTGTGGCGGGCCCGTACACCGTGGGACCGCACAGGTAGATGCTGACCTTGCCCGGCTCGCGAAGAGCCAGCTCGCGCACGGAGCGCGTGGCGGTGTCGTAGAGGTGCAGCACGGTGGCCGAGTCTACGAGCACCCCCCACGCCGACCCGGCACCTTTTCCCGACGGCTCCCCCACCCACGTTTGTGTTGCATTCCGGGTGGACCGCCTCACGCAGAATGCAACGCAAACGAGAAGAGCTCAGCACCAACCACGTATGTGTTGCAGTTCCGGCGGAGCGGGTCACCCAGACCGCAACGCAAACGTCCTGGGGAGGGGGTGGGGGCGAGTCGGTAGCCTCGGCCACCTATGAACGACACGGCGGCGACCATCCCCGACAAGCCGACGCTCGACGGCATCGAGGACCGCTGGGCCGCCCGGTGGGACTCCGATGGCACGTACCGCTTCGACGCGTCGGCGACCCGGGATCAGGTGTTCTCCATCGACACGCCGCCGCCGACCGTCAGCGGGTCGCTGCACGTCGGCCACGTGTTCAGCTACACCCACACCGACACCATCGCGCGCTACCAGCGCATGGCCGGCAAGGCAGTGTTCTATCCAATGGGCTGGGACGACAATGGCCTGCCGACGGAACGCCGGGTGCAGGCCTACTACGGCGTCCGATGCGATCCGAGCCAGCCGTACGTCGAGGGCTTCGAGCCGCCGTTCCGCGGCGACCCCCCGAAGAACCACCAGGCGACACCGGTCTCGCGCCCCAACTTCCTCGAACTCTGCGACGAACTCGTCGAGATCGACGAGGAGTTGTTCGAGCACCTGTTCCGCCGCCTCGGGCTCTCGGTCGACTGGAACCTGAAGTACGCGACGATCGACGAACGGTCGCGGCGGATCAGCCAGAAGGCGTTCCTGCGCAACGTGACGCGCGGCGAGGCCTACACGCAAGAGGCACCGACACTGTGGGACATCGACTTCCGCACGGCAGTCGCCCAGGCCGAAGTGGTCGACCGGAGCCGGTCCGGCGCCTACCACAAGATCGCGTTCGCCCGCACCGACGGTCATCCTGGTGAACCGGCCTCGATCGAGATCGACACCACTCGCCCCGAACTCCTCGCCGCCTGCGTGGCACTCGTCGCCCACCCCGACGACGAACGATTCAAGCCGCTCTTCGGCACCACCGTGAAGGTCCCGCTCTACGGCCAAGAGGTCGAGATCCGAGCGCACGAACTCGCCCAGCCCGACAAGGGCACGGGCATCGCGATGATCTGCACGTTCGGCGACACCACCGACGTCACGTGGTGGCGCGAGCTCGCCCTCGGCCTCCGCGTCATCATCGGGCGTGACGGACGAATCCTTCCCGATGCCCCCGCCGGCGTCGACGTCACCGCCTACGAGTCGATCATCGGGAAGTACCCGAACCAGGCGCAGAAGATCGTCGTCGAGCAACTCATCGAAACCGGCAGCCTGATCGGCGAACCGCGCACGATCGAACACGACGTGAAGTTCTACGAGAGGGGCGATCGTCCGCTCGAAGTCGTCACGTCACGCCAGTGGTACATCCGCAACGGTGGCAAGGACAGCGACCTACGCGCTGCGCTCGTCGGCCGCGGCAACGACGTCACCTGGCATCCGGACCACATGCGTCACCGCTACGAGAACTGGGTCGACGGGCTCAACAGCGACTGGCTGGTGTCGCGCCAGCGATTCTTCGGTGTGCCGATCCCGGTCTGGTACCGCCTCGACGACGCCGGCGAACCGATGTACGACCACCCGCTCGTGCCCGCCGAAGCCGATCTCCCGATCGACCCCTCGACCGACGTACCGGCAGGCTTCAGCGCCGACCAACGCGACCAGCCGGACGGCTTCGCTGGCGACCCCGACGTCTTCGACACCTGGGCGACCTCGTCGCTGACCCCGGAGATCGCTGGACTCTGGGAGGAGGACGGTGCCGACCGCTTCGATCGGATCTTCCCCTTCGACATGCGCCCGCAGGGCCACGACATCATCCGTACATGGCTGTTCTCGACGATGACCCGAAGCCACCACGAGTTCGGCGTCGCACCGTGGGCCCACGCTGCACTCTCGGGCTGGATCCTCGACCCCGACCGCAAGAAGATGGGCAAGTCGACAGGGAACGCCCAGACGCCCGACGGCCTCCTCGAACAATTCGGCACCGATGCAGTCCGCTATTGGGCAGCGTCGGGCCGCCCGGGCGTCGACACGACGTTCAGCGAAGACCAGATGAAGGTCGGGCGCAAGCTCGCCAACAAACTGCTCAACGTCACCAAGTTCGTGTTGCAGTTCGGTGCCCCCTCCGACGACACGTCGCTCGACGAGGCCGTCACCGACCCGATCGACCGTTCGATGCTCGCCAAGCTCGACCTCGTGATCGACGACGCCACCGCCGCATTCGAGGCGTTCGACTACGCCCGAGCGCTGGAGCGAACCGAGTCGTTCTTCTGGTGGTTCTGCGACAACTACGTCGAACTGGTCAAGGGCCGCACCTACGACGAGCAACGTCCAGCCGAAGCCGACTCGGCCAAGCACGCGTTGCGCGAGGCACTCAGCGCTGTGCAGCGACTGTTCGCGCCGATCCTGCCGTTCGCCGCCGAGGAGTCGTGGAGCTGGTGGAACGAGTCGAGCATCCACCTCGCTGCGTGGCCCACGACGTCGGGTGAGGCCGACATACCGTTCGGCGATCCGGTTCTGGCCGACATCACGATCGACGTGCTCACGCAGGTTCGCCGGGCGAAGACCGAGGCCAAGCGCAGCCAGCGCGCGGTGGTCGAATCGCTCGTGATCACCGCCCCCAGTGCGCTGCTCGCTGCCATCGACGCTGGCCGCAACGACCTCGTCGACGCCGGTTCGATCCGCGATCTCCAGGTCGTCGACGGCGATACTGTCTCCACGGTCGTCGTCCTCGCCGACGACCACTGACCCCACTGCCGCTCAAGACCATTCGGCCAGCGCAGCAGGCACCTACACTCCCGTCGTGCCAGCCAAGTTGGGTCTGCCGGCAATCTTCCTTGCCTGCTTCCTCCTCGTCACCGCGCCCGTGTGGGCCGATGACGCGGCGCCTGCTCCGAGCACCCCGGCGTCCGAACAGCCAGCACCCGGCACCTCGGTCGCCGAAGCACTCGACGCTGCGAACCCGGCGAACGTGGCCGGTCCGGCGAACGCATCGGGTGTGACCCCCACACGCGGCCCTCAGGTCCAGATCTTCGCGCCGCCACCGCCAGAGCCGAGTCCGTTCGACCCGCCGATTGATGGCGGCAACGGCAGGCGCTTGGTGTACTCCAAGACCAACCAGACGGTGTGGGTGTACGACGAGAGCAACACCATCATCAAGATGCACCAGGTGTCGGGCCGCCAGGACCCCGGCGACCCGCTGCCGGGCACCTACAGCGTCTGGTCCCGTTCGAGCAGGACGTTCTCGATCAACAACCCGACGATCACCTGGAACTACATGATCCGGTTCGCCAAGGGCGACCGCGACGGCAACATCGGTTTCCACGACATCCCCTACCAATACGGACAACCCGTCCAGACGGTCGATCAGCTGGGCCAGGCCCTGTCCGGTGGCTGCGTCCGCCAGGCCCCCGAGGATGCGATCTGGATGTGGAACTGGGCACAGATCGGCACCGTCGTCGTCGTCACGCCCTGACCGCTACATCCACCGAGCCGACACGGCCGGTATCGTCACGCCGAATGTCCGACACCGACCCGACACCCGAACAGGCGAGTGATCCGACGCCCGATCGGATGCCATTGCCGGATCACGTGGTGCCGATGCCGCCGGCGCAGCCGCAGCCGACACGCCAGCAGGTCACGGAGACGCCCACCTCGGCGAAGAAGGTCCCGCGTACCTGGCCGCAACGTCTCACCGTTGCTGCGGTGTTCGCCATGGCGATGGGATCGTTCGGTGCCGCGGGTGCGCTGTACGCGGGCCAACGCGTCATCGAGGACCGCAACATCGCCCCAGCGATCATCGACCCGTCTCAGGCCGCCGCATTGCCCGATCAGCCGGCACCCAGCAACGAAACCGACGAAGCCGATGCCCCACCGGAGACCTTTCCGCCTGTCGAACCCGACGCCAAGAACTTCTTGATCACGGGCGCCGACAACAACTCGTGCATCGACCCCGACTCGCTGTATGCGCCGGCATTCGGTGACCGCAGCAACATCGGCGAGCGCAGCGACACCATCATGATGTGGCGCGTGAATCCGAGCACGTCACAGGTCGCGGTGCTCTCGTTTCCGCGTGACCTGTTCGTCGACATCGCGGGGACGTCGCGCAAGGGTCGCATCAACGAGGCCTACCAGCGTGACAATCCCCAGAAACTGATCGACACGATCTACCAGAACTTCGGGATCAACACCGACCACTTCGTCCAGGTCGACTTCTGCGCGTTCCGCACCCTGGTGAACGCGGTCGACGGTGTTGCCGTCCCCTTCGCGACACCCGTCCGCGACCCGAACACGGGCCTCAACGTGCCCGAAGCCCGCTGCTTCACCTTCGACGGCGACCACGCTCTTGCCTACGTGCGCTCACGCAAGCTGCAGTACCTCGACGAGAACGGCGACTGGAAGCAGGACGGAACATCGGATCTCGGCCGCATCTCGCGCCAGCAGGACTTCCTACGCCGCACGGTGTCGCAACTGCTGTCGAAGGGGGCGTACAACCCCGACGTCGCCGGCGGGCTCATCGAAACGTTGTCGGAGTACATCGTGGCCGATCCCGATCTGACCCCGCGGAAGATGCTCGAGTTCGCTGGCGTGCTCAGCGGGGTCGACCCGGCCGGGATCACGACCTACCAGATCAACGCCGATCCGCGGACCGTGCAGGGCAACGCGGTTCTGGTGCCCTCGATCGGCGGCGACAACATGCAAGCGGTGCTCGCGGTGTTCCGTGGCGATGCGACACTCGGCGACGCCCCGGTACAGGTATTCGACACGAGTCCCGACACCGGGCCGGCGGTCGAACAGCCCACGAGCACCGACCCGACCGGTGATCCCGACCCGGGCGTGACCGAATCGGTGCCGACAGCGACACTGCCGAACGTCCAGCCCGACCAGAACCAGTTCGGCGTCGTCCCCGACAAGAACGTCTCCTGCTGAGCGAACGCTGCTCGCCAGCGACGCTCGCGGCGGCGCGACCGATCAGGCGTCGAGAACCCTGGTGAGCGCTGCTGCGGCATCGGACGGGCCCGCCACCGTGGTGAAACGGGCGCCGAGTTGTTCGGCCAACCCACGAGCTTCCACCGCATCTGATTCCGGCGCCACGATCACCAGTTCGCCGAGGCGCCGAGCGGCAGCCGGCACATCACCAGGTGTTGTCGCCCGACAATCGGACAGCAACACCGTGATCTTTCTGCCCGCACTCGAGCGGGCGAGCTGATCGGCGGCCGCCATGAGCGCACCGGCGACGTCGGTGGTGCCGAAGCCGCGAAGTGCGAGTACCGAATCGATCACCCCTTCGTTCGACTTCGCGACATCCTGGCTCTTTGCTGCGACCACGTCCTTGCCGAACGAGAGCACCGAGTAGTCATCGGGGCTTCGCCACGCAACTGCTGCCGCAGCAACCGCCGCGGTGGCCAGCGGTCGCCCCGTCATCGACCCGCTGCGGTCGACCACGAGGCAGATCGCCGTGCCCGGCCTCGACCACGCTCTCACGCGGAGGTCGTCAGGGTCGACCGCTGCGCCGACGGCGGACGCCGTGACGAGCGCATCGAGACTGGCGTCGACGTCGAGGTCGCCACCGTCGGGTCGGTAGCGCTGGGTCGACAGCCGACCGACCCCACGGGGCGCGGCCGGTCCCCGCTTGGCGAGATCGAGGAACAGACGACCCGCCAGACGCCGCGCCAGGTCACGCAGCTTCTGGTCGGTTGCGCCGGTGAGATCGGCGAGCAAGGCCAGTGTCTCGTCCGGGTCGTCGGCGAGGGCAGCGGTCAGCGCCTCCTCGTCGAGTTCACCCACCTCGGGTGAGATCTCGTCGAAGTGTGGTTGCTGTTCGAGTGCCCGCCGCGAGGTGGTCTTGCGTCGCGCCTTGGACACCTCGTCGTCGGCGGCGTCGCCCTCCTTCGCTGGTGGGAGGCTGTTCAGCGGGCCGGCGTCGCCCCGGTCGGGGCGTCCGCTTTTCCCTCGGTCGACCCGTCGTCGCGCTCGGCGAACACCAGCGTCCACAGTTCGCGCACGATGTCCTCGGTCGAGCGTGTGGTGCCCTCGCGTAGACGAACTCGACCCGACAGCGCCACCAGCGCCGCGTCGAGCGACACGTCGGTAGCCGTCGCAGTCGACCTGCGCACTTCGGCCAACGACGCCGCTACGGCGCACATGTCGATCGCGCCCCGCACCGACGACCCGACGCGCAGATCACCGTGCGAGCGCGTGAGGCGGACCAGTTCGACCACCTTGGCGACCCAGTCGGTGTCGAGATCGGCGCGGCCTGATGCACGCAGCGTGATCTGATGCTCGTCGGTCGCGCTCTGGTAGTCGACAGCGAGCCGACACACACGGTCGTACACGGCGCCCGAGATGCGGGCGGTGCCGATGGCGTCGAACGGATTCATCGCTGCGACGAGGCGGAAGCCGGGTGCTGCGGCAATCCGGCCCAGGCGCGGCACGTGCAACTCGCCCTCACTCATGACCGTGATCAGCACGTTGAGGGTTTCTTCCGGAACTCGGTTGATCTCCTCGACGTACAGCAGCGAGCCGTCACGCAGCGCCAACGCGAGCGGCCCGTCGACGAAGACGTCGGCGTCGTAGCCCTCAGCCATCACGCGCGCCGGATCGAAGTGACCGACGAGACGAGCGGGCGTCAAATCGGCGTTGCCTTCGACGAACTCGAACCCAACGCCCAGCTCGTTTGCAACGGTTCGCAACAGCGTGGACTTGCCCGTACCGGGAGGCCCTTCGATGACGACATGGCGATCGGCGACCAGCGCCGCGACAACCAATTCGATCTCGCGGCGGCGCCCGACGACGGACGAGCCGACCGAGTCGACGAGTTCGGACGGGTGGGGTGCAACGTAGCGGATGGCGGGCTCAGACATGGGACCTCATCAATGCTCGAACCTAGCAACCGACGGTCGGCAGCAACGGATCAGCCCAGCCGTCAGGGGTGCGCCGGGTCGCGTTCGATTCTCGGAACGCGATAGCTCGTCGTTGCGAGCCACGTATCGACGTTTTCGACCTCCAGCGGTCGAGAGATCCCGTACCCCTGACCGATGTCGCATCCCAACTCGACGAGACGATCCATCACCTCGTTGTTCTCGATGCCGTCGGCAACGACCCGCAAGCCGAGGTTGTGGCCAACGGCCGGCATCACCCGCGGAACATCCATGCTGACGCTCCGCTGCGTACATCGCGATGTCGGCACGTCGCAGCACCGCCGAGAACCCCCGATCGTCGTCGGTCACCGCCGCCACACCGACGCTGACCGTGACGACGACGTCGAGCTCGGCAAGTTTGAGCGGCGTGTACGACACCGACAAGATCTCGTTCGCGACGTGGCGAACATCGAGGAACGTCGGCCGTTGGACGAACACGGCGAACTCGTCCCCACCAAAGCGGGCGAACACGTCGTCGTTGCCGAGCACATCGCACACACGATCGGCGAAGCGCATCAGCACTTCGTCGCCAACGTGGTGGCCGAGTGGCCCAACAGCTCGCGAGCGTCGATGTCCGAGTGACGTCGACGCTGTCGAATCGGTCGCTCACTGCCAGGCGCCCCGACACCACGAGCAGCCCACTTTCGTCGTGAATCCGGGCTGCGATCGACACCCCGTCGTCGTCCAGCAGCTCGATCTTTCCGTGTCGAGCTCGGATCAGCCTCACTACTTCGTCCAGACCCGTCTTGGCAACGACGTCCGGGTCGAGGTCGTGGCGCCCCTGACCCACCTCGGCGAAGAGCAGCGGGGCGACGGTGACCCGCGACAACGCATGGAACGGACCGTGCCGTCAGGCCCACCATCTGAACAGTCTTTCGAAGGCGAGTGAGCAGATCTCCATCGAACAGCGAGATCACGAGGACAACAGCGACGACCGCCGCGAGCGTTGCCGCCATCGTCGCAACCGCCGCAACGATCAGGAGTGGCTCTCCGAGAAGTAGGCAGGGTCGACCACAGCGCGGACCAGGACGCACGCGAACGCCGTCTCGAAGACGAAGAGACTGATGTTGAAGATGCACTTGTAGGTGCCCGGGCGGCTTAGGAGCATCGCGGACGTGGCGCCGATGACATGGGCGCCGATCGCCGCAGCCGGCCCGAGGAAGATCAGAGCGACGATCGTGGGGATCTCCGACAGCGAGAACGCCAAGGCTTGGCTGCGGTACTCCAACTGCAGCACGACACGTTCGGCGACGGCGTACAACACCAGCACGACGACGGCGGTCCACCACGGGCCGTCCACGAACGAACCGGTGAACCCGCCGGACCAGGCGAGCATCACCACCCCCACCGCTACCAGCCCTGCGCTGCCGACCACCACGAGTGCGTTGCGGCGATTCGGTCGATCGGGAGCGAGGCTCGGCACCGACCTCGGTCGGGGCCGTGCACTCGTTCGCGATCGTCAAGCAACGGCAGACGTTCACGAGAGGCGCATACCGAGCGCGCCTCCAGTTCGATCAGAACGGTCTGTTGGAGCGCTCAGTCGTAGATGAGGACACCGCGGATGTTCTTGCCGTTGCGCATGTCCTCGAATCCCTGGTTGATCTCGTCGAGGGTGTAGGTCTTCGTCACCAACGCGTCGAGATCGAGCTGGCCCTGGGTGTAGAGCTCGAGGAGTAGCGGGATGTCCTTGCGGATGTTGGCCGAGCCGAACAGCGAGCCGATGAGTTGCTTCTCGAACAGCGTGAGGAACGCACCGGGGATCGCCATCGACGCCTCGGCGGTCGGGTGGATGTTCGTGACGACGATCTTGGAACGCTTGCCGCCGAGATGGAATGCCTCACCGAGGGCGTCGCCGTTTCCAACGCCCATGGTCATGATCACCTTGTCGAACCCGCGACCCCAGGTGGAGTCGCCGAGGCCTTCCATCGCTTCAGCGATCGATGCGTACGTGTGGGTGGCGCCCAGTTCCATCGCCTTCTCGCGCTTGAACTCGACCGGGTCGATCGCGGCGATCACGCGTGCACCCGAGAGTCGAGCGCCTTGGATGGCGTTGGCGCCGATGCCACCGGCACCGACGACGGCGACGAAGTCACCGGGACCGACCTCGGCGGCGTACACCGCCGAACCCCAGCCGGTCACCACGCCGCAGCCGAGCAGGCAGGCCCGGTCGAGCGGGAGGTCCTTGTCGATCTTCACGCAGCTCGACTCGTGCACCACGGTGTGGAGCGCGAAGGTGCCGAGCAGGCACATCAGGCCGAGATCCTCGCCGTCGGCAGTGTGGTGACGGGCGGTGCCGTCGGAGATCTGACGCCCGGTCGGGAAGGCAGCGCCTCCGACGTCACAGAGGTTCGAGTGGCCGGAAGCGCAGCTCGGACAACGCCCGCACGCCGGAATGAATCCGAACACCACATGGTCGCCCGGCTCGAGTCCGACGACGTTCGGACCAACCTCCAACACGATGCCAGCGCCTTCGTGTCCGCCGATCAACGGCATCGGCGGCGTGGCGCCTGCGAGATCACCCGTGACCAGGTGCTCATCGGAGTGGCACATACCCGACGCCTTCATCTGCACGAGTACCTCACCGGACTTCGGCGGGTCGAGCTCGATGTCCTCGACGCTCCATTCCTGATTGAGATCCCTGAGAACTGCTGCCTTGGTCTGCATGGAACGAACAGTACGTCAGGTGTCATTGCCATGTGGCATCAGACACACTGGCGCCGTGGTCGAGTCTGGGGCCAACCCCGACGGTGAGCGCTGGAACGGGTCCGACCAGTCCGAAATGGCGCGTCAGCGTTGCGCTGAGCGCAACACCGGCGCCATTTTTCGGGGTGGGGTGGGGCTCAGCGGGGGAGGACTCGGACTTCGATGTACTGGTCGGCGGGGAGCCAGCGGGCGACGGCGTCACGGATGTCGTCGGCGGTGATGTCGTCCACCCAGCGGGGTTGATCGAGGAACTCGTCGAACGAGGCGTTGCCGGCCGGATCGGTGAACACCGACAGCACCTCGTCATTGACCTGTTCGTTGCTGAACAGGTCGAGTTGCTGGCGGATGTTCTCGCTTGCCGCCTGGAACTCGGCGTCGGTGGGACCGACGGTTCGCAGTGCGTCGAGCTGCTCGGCGACCGCAGCGACGACCTCGTCGAGCAGCTCGGGTGCCGTGGTGCTCGAGATGTACGTCCCGACGTACGGGCTGCCACCCGGGTCGATCTGCACGAACGCGAACGGCGAGTACGAGTCGCCCAGTTCCTCGCGGACCACATCGGTGAGTCGAGCGGTCACGACCTCTTGCAGGATCGCCGCCACGACGTCGTCACGTCGGTCGGACGTGGCCGGCGCGGTGAACAGCAGCGCCACCGATGCCCGGGCGCCTTCGCCCGCAGTGGTCTGCTCGGCGACGACCCCTGCCGGTGGCGCCGGCTCGATGTAGTCGACCGTCTCCACGCGACCGGTGGAGGGCAGCGTGGCGAGGTATCGACGAGACAGGTCGATCATCTCACTGAGGTCGAAATCGCCGCTGAACGCGAACGAGAAGTCGGAGGAGTCGCCGAAGCGGTCGCGGTAGACCCGGTCGATGTCGTCGGCGGTCACCGAATTCAGTGAATCGACCGTTGGCAGCAGGAACCGTGGGTCGTCGTAGCGGGCTTCCAGCATGGTGACGAACTGCGCGTAGCCGGGATCGATCGAGGGATCGGATGCGATCGCCAGTTCGTCGTCGAGGTACTGATCGAGTGCGACAGGGTCGACCCGTGGCTGGGTCATCGAGAGATGGATCAGCTGGAACAGCGTTTCGATGTCACTCGTGGCCGCACTCCCGGTGAATCCCTCGGTGAAGGCGTCGATGGTGGCCTGCAGCCCGGCGACCTTGTCGGAGAGGAAGTCGTCGAGTTCGACTGGTCCGTACGTGGCGAGACCGCTCTGGCCCACCACCGCTCCCGCTGCGTCGGCCGCCGGCACGTCAGCGTCGGCCAGCACGGCGAGACCACCCGGGCTGCGCGCCTCGAATGCCACTTGGCCCTCGACGATCGTGCTGGCGTTGAGCGACACACGCACACCGTTGTCGAACTCGAGGACGACAGGATCGACGAAGTCGTCGAGGCCGTTCTCGCTGAGCCGGTCATTCGACGTCTCGTCGATGGCGTCAGGCGCGACCATCAGGTCGCCATCGATCCCGATGTCGTCTGGTCGTGGCGAGAGGTCGCGGTCGTCCATCGAATCAGCCTGCACCAAGAACGTTCCCTCGTCGGGCACGTCGCTTGCTTCATTCGTCGGTACGACGACCAGCACGTGGGGGCCGGCGTCGGCGAGCCGCTGTACGAACCGGTACGCGATCGTCTCGGGGGTCACCCGATCGAGCACCGCGTTCGAGAAGTCGAACTGCGCGTCGGCGGTGGGAATCGGCTCGTCGGTGAGTGCATGACGGACGTATTCGTCGGCGAAGTCGGCATCCTGACGCGAGTCACGTCCGTCGTAGGTCGACTGGGCCGAGCTGCGATACGAGTCGACGACACGGTCGACCTCGGCCTGGGAGAACCCGAACCGGCGGACACGCTCGTATTCGTCGAAAACAGCCTGCGTCGAGGCTTCGAGCGAGTCGCCATCGGCCGACACGACGATCTCCGGAGCATCGAGGCTCCGGACGAAGCCGCTCGAATTCACCACCGCATCGTCGAACGGTGCCTCGCCGCGCAGCGCATCGTTGGCCAGCCGCGTGGCGATCATGTCGAAGGCCATCGAGTCGAGGATCGAGTCCTGGTACTCGGCTTCGACCGATTCTCCCTCGACGACGGCGAGCGGCAGCGTCACCTGAGCGAACCCTTCGGCCACGTCGGGATCGGCGAGGACCATCGCCTGCGCTTCGTTCGAGGGTTCGACGGTCAGTTCCGTCGCCTCGGGCGACGCACCACGAGCCACGATGGGCCCGAAACGCTCGGTGATCCCGTCCTCGATCGTGGCGATGTCGATGTCGCCGACCACGACGATCGCGGTGTTGTCGGGTCGATACCAGTCGTCATAGAACGACCGCAGCGGCTCGGAGTTCGTGGCCATGATGGCCGCGTCGGTGCCGATCGGGTCTTTGCCCTCGTACGGCGATCCAGCGAGGAACAACTCCTCCAATGCGTCGAAGATGCGACCGTCCGAGCTCGACTCGGAGCCTCGCCATTCGTCGAGCACCACGCCACGCTCGGCTTCGACCTGGGCTTGGTCGATCGTGGCAGCCGACAGCCATTGTTCGAGCACGTCGAGACCGGTTGCCACCACGGCGGGATCCTCGGTCGGCATGGTGAGCTGGTACACGGTCTCGTCGTAGCTGGTGTAGGCGTTGATGTCGGCGCCGAACCCGGCACCGAAACTGCGCAGCACGGCGATCAGTTCGTTCTCGGGGAACTCTTCGGTGCCGTTGAACAGCATGTGTTCGAGGAAGTGCGCACCACCGACCTGGGTGCCGTCTTCCCTCGCCGACCCGGCATCGACGGCCAAGCGCATCTCGACGCTCCTGCCGGGATTGTCGTTGTCGCGGATGAAGTAGCGGAGACCGTTGTCGAGTTCACCGATCACGATCTCCGGATCGGGCTCGCTCAGTAGTGGGAGCCCACTCGGATCCGGGGCGGTGATCGGAGTCGAGCCGTCGACCGACCGCGGCGCATCGGTGCTGGCCGGCGAGGTGTCGTCCACGGGCGTTCGAACCTCGACGTCGGAGGTCGACGTGCAGGCTGCGAGCAGCCCGATGAGGACGACCGCCGTGGCGGCCGGCAAACATCGAGACCGGCGAGCAGAGATCACGCTCCGAGACTACGACCGGCAACCGCCTCGGCGATGCCGCGTCGGACCCGTTCGGTCCAGTCGATGTCTTCGGTGGATACGCCGCCGGCCTGCACCGCTGCTCGCTCGGCGGCGAGGGTCTCGGCGAGCTCACCGATGCCGTCGGTGAGGAACTCGTCGATCACGTTGCGCAACTCACGGGCGAGCGCTGGGCTGGCACCGTCGGTGCTGACCGCGACCGTCACCCGACCCCGTCGAGCGATCGCCGGGAGGATGAACTCGCAGTCGACCGGCTGATCGGCTGCATTGGTCCAGATGCCACGCGACCGAGCCTGTGCGGAGATGGCGGCGTCGACCTCCTCGTCCCCCGTCGCTGTGACCACGAGACGCATCCCGTCGAGATCCGCTGGCTCGAACGCACGCTCGCGCACCTCGTCGAGCGTCGAGGCGTCGACGTGCTCGCTCACCTGAGCCGCAACGAGGCGCACGCGGGCGCCAGCGGCAGTCAGACCATCGGCTTTACGCGCGCCGATTCGGCCGCCACCGACCACCAGGACCGGCACGTCGTGGAGGTCGAGGAACACCGGATAGGCGAACGTCGATGTGGGTTCTGAGGCCATCACGAGAAGTGTACGAACTGAATTCCCTACAAAGTTGATCTATTTGGTCGGGTTTGATTGAATACAGCTCGTGATCACCACCCCGACTCGCCACACTGACCGCCCCCAGGAGACCGCCGACCCCGTCGTCGACGCCCATCGCGTCCTGCGCTGGGCGAACCGTCACTTCGGTGGTGGACTGTGTGTGACGGCAAGCTTCGGCGACGCCGTACTCGCCCATGTCGCCCATGAGGCCATCCCCGGCGTGGAGATCACGCTGCTCGACACCGGCTACCTGTTCGCCGAGACCGAGTGGTTCGCCGACGACCTGCGAACGCGTTTCGGCCTCAACCTTCGGATCGTGCGACCCGAACCGGGGCTGGCGGTCAACGTGTGGCAGACCGACACCGACGCCTGCTGTGCGGCCCGCAAGGTCGAGCCGCTCAGTCGGGCGCTCGCCGGACGGACCGCCTGGGTCAGCGGCCTGCGGCGCAGCGACTCCGATGCCCGCCGGAGCTCACCGTTCGTGCACGACGATCTGCTGCGTAATGTGGTGAAGATCAACCCGCTCGCCGGCTGGACCGACGCCCACGTGGTCACCTACGTCGCGGCATATGGCATCCCCGACCACCCGCTCACCGAGCGCGGGTATCCGTCGGTCGGCTGCTGGCCGTGCACCCGTCCGGTTGCCGACGGCGGCGACCAACGCTCAGGGCGATGGGCTGCCAGTGAGAAGACCGAATGCGGGTTGCACCAGTGAGCGCCGACACCGAAGCCATCAAGCTCGCCAGCAACTATCTCGGTGGCACGATCGGCGAGGAACTGGTCAACGACCGAGACGACTTCGACCACGACGCCCAACTCCTGCTGAAGTTCCACGGGATCTACCAGCAGGACGACCGCGACGTCCGCCGTGCGCGCACTCAGCTCAAGCTGCCGCTCGACTACTCGTGCATGGTGCGCGCCTCTGTGCCAGGTGGTGTGATCACCAACGAGCAGTGGTTGGCACTCGATCGTGTAGCCGCGCTTGCTGACAACAAGCTGCGACTCACCACTCGCCAGGGGGTGCAGTATCACGTGGTCCACAAGGGCGAACTGCACGAGCTGGTCAGCGGCATCAACTCGTCGCTGCTCACCACGCTCGGCGCCTGCGGCGACGTCGTGCGCAACGTGATGGCGTGCCCGCTCCCCCACCCAGAGCGAACGGCCGTGCTGGAGCCGCTGTTGGCCGAGATCGTCGCCCGGTTCCGGCCGCAGACCGAGAGCTATTGGGAGCTGTGGGTCGACGGCGAACACGCCGTATCGGCCGAGCGGCCCGGTGCCGCAGCGCCCATCGACGAGATCGAGCCGATCTACGGTGCTGCGTACCTGCCCCGCAAGTTCAAGATCGCCATTGCCTGGCCCGGCGACAACTGTGTCGACATCTACACCAACGACGTCGGCATCGTGCCGACACTGTCGGAGGGCACCACCGGCGAACTGACCGGGTACGTCGTGCTCGCTGGCGGCGGGATGGGCATGAGCCACAGCCGACCCGACGACACCTATCCGCTGCTCGCGCAGCCGGTCGCATGGGTGCCACCGCACGATGTCGTCGACGTCGTCGAGGCAATCGTGACCACCCAGCGCGACCACGGCGACCGAGACGACCGGTCGCGAGCACGACTCAAATACCTGCTCGAAGCGCGCGGTGTGGCGTGGTTGCGTGAGCAGATCGAAGAACGCACCGGGCTGAGCCTGGCCGAACCGGTGGCGGTGCCCGAGTGGGAAGTCCACGCCCATCATGGCTGGCACGACATCGGCTCCACGAGCGCACTCGGCCTTCCGGTTCCGTCCGGCAAGGTGGCTGGAGGGCTGCGGCTCGCGCTCCGCCGCCTCGTTGCCGACTCGACGGTGCGCGAGCTGCGCGTCACGCCCCGTCAGGACCTGTTGCTGCTCGGCGTCAGCGATCGAAGCGCCGTCGAGAACGTGCTGCGCGCCAACGGCGTTCGGCTGGCCGACGACCAGAGCCCCACCCGGAACCTGGCGATCGCGTGCCCGGCACTTCCGACGTGCACCAAGGCGTTGGGCGAGGCCGAGCGGGTGCTGCCCGACGTGATCGAGCAGCTCGAGAAGGTACTCGCCGACACCGGAAACACCGGGCTGCCCCTGCGGTTGAACATGACCGGTTGCCCGAACGGCTGCACGCGTCCGTACGCCGCTGAACTCGGCATCGTCGGGCGCACCAAGAAGAACTACGACATCTTCGTCGGTGGCTCGCCAGCCGGTGACCGCCTCGCCCGGCTCCTGCGCGCCGACGTGCTGCTCGCCGACGTCCCCGAGCTGCTGCGACCACTCCTCGAAGCGTTCGCGCATGACGCCGGGACCCGCAGCTTCGGCGACTGGATCGTGGAACAGGACTGGGAACACCTCCAAACACTCCTCCCCGCAGCCACATCCCGCCGACGCCCACCCCGGAGCGACGCGTGATCCCCGTTTGCGTTGCAGTCCCGGTGGGCCGGGTCACCCAGAACCTCACGCAAACATGGGTGGGCCGCGCTGTTCCTGTTTGCGCTGCAGTCTCGGTGGGGCGGGTCACCCAGAACGTCACGCAAACGAGATGGGAATGGGGTTCGGCGTGAGTGTGGCGTTGGTGGGGGCGGGGCCGGGGGATCCGGATCTGCTCACGCTCAAGGCGGCGCGTCTGCTCGGCACTGCGGATGTCGTGGTGCACGATGCGCTCGTCGGTGACGGCGTGCTCGCGCTGATCCCCGAGGCGGCGGAACGAATCGACGTCGGCAAGCGCCCGGGTCGGCCGATACCGCAAGAGATGATCTCCGCGCTGCTCGTCGAACTCGGCCGCCAGGGAAAGCGGGTGGTGCGCCTCAAGGGTGGTGACCCGTTCGTGTTCGGACGTGGCGGCGAGGAGGCCGAGGCCCTCGCCGAGGCAGGTGTGCCGTTCGAGATCGTGCCGGGCATCACGTCGTCGGTGGCGGCGCCTGCTGCTGCGGGCATCCCGGTGACCCATCGCGGCGTGTCGGCTGCGTTCACCGTGGTCACCGGTCATCGACGGGTCGGCGAACCCGATGTCGATTGGCGCTCGCTGGCCAAGGTCGGCGGAACCATCGTGGTGCTGATGGGTGTGGCGCAGCGCGCTGACATCGCCGCCGAGCTGATGGCAGGCGGGCTCGATCCCACGACGCCGGTTGCCGCCATCGAATCCGCCACCACCGACAGCCAGGTGGTCGGCCGGTGGACATTGGGCGAACTCGGCGACGCCGACGTCCACTCCCCCGCGGTGATCGTCATCGGTGCCGTGGCCGCCTTCGAGTTCGTCAGCGCCCACCCCCTCCGAGCGATGAGCGAAACCACCACATAGCGGGGTTTCGCTCATCACTTACGGTGTGGACCGGCAGACTGGTGCGGTGGATCTCCCGCCGCCCCGGCTGAACGGCCCGTCAGACGCCACGAGTCGGACTCCGACCTCACCGCTCGCTGCTCCACTTGCCGACTCTCCGCTGCGCATCCACGGCTTGACCAAGAGCTACGGCACCACCCGAGCGATCGACGGGCTCACGTTCGAGGTGCCGCTCGGCGCCTGCTACGGGCTGGTCGGGCCGAACGGGAGCGGCAAGTCCACCACGATGCGAGCCGTGGTCGGCCTGGTACGGCCCGATGCCGGCACGATCGAAGTCTGCGGAGTCACCGACGACATCCTCGCCGTCCGGAGATCGATGGGCGTGATGCTCGACCCGTTGCAGTTGTTCGAACGGCTCACCGCCTGGGAGTACGTGGCCACCATCGGGCAACTCCGAGAACTCGATACCGACACGATCGAGCACCGCAGCACCGAGTTGTTCAGCGTGCTCGACATCCTCGACGACGCCGACCGGCCGATCGCCGGCTACAGCCACGGGATGCGCAAGAAGACCGCGCTCGCCGCAGCGTTGCTCGCCCGGCCGCGTTTGGTGATGCTCGACGAACCATTCGAAGGTGTCGACCCGGTGTCGACGCGTGCGATGCGGAGCATGCTCGATCGGTTCCGTTCGGGTGGCGGCACCGTGGTGCTGTCGACGCACGTGATGGACATCGTCGAGCGGGTGTGCGATCACGTCGGCGTGATCCACCGTGGCCGCATGGTGGCATCGGGGCCGATCGACGAACTGCGCGACGGGCGCCGCCTCGAAGACGCGTTCATCGACGTGATCGGCGCCTCCGACGTCGACGCCGACGCGCTCGAATGGCTCGGCTGATGCCGGCTACCTCGCCCGGTGACCGCTCCGAACCCGGAATCTCGAACGCAGCCGTGGTGCGACTGTTCGCCCGATTGCGGTGGAAGGTGTTGCGGGGTGCCCTCCGCAGTGACGGCGCCCAGAAGTGGGCGGTCGTCGTCGGGCTGGTCGGCTCGGTCCTCGTCGGAGCCATCGCCGCGGCGATCCTGTTCGGCGCCGGACGCACCACCGACGACCCCACCACACTGTTCGTGCTCGCCGCCGTCGGTATCACGCTCGGGGTGATGATGGTCGGCGTCATCGCCGGCCTCACCCAACCCGTCGACCCCCGAGTGCTCGCAACCGAGCCGCTCACGCAACGCCAACTCGGACTCGGCGTGCTCGCTGCGTCGGCGGCCGGCCCTCCCGGCATGTCTGCTGCTCTGGTCGGGGTCGGCGCGTACGCCGGTGCTGTGCGCGGCCCGGGGTCGATCGTGGCGGTGGCCCTCGCCGTTGGCGCGTTCTTGATCACCTTGTTGTTGGTGTCGCGCACCACGGTGAACGCCCTCGGGCTGCTGGCCGTGCGATTCCCGCGCTCCGGCCAACTCGTCGTAGGTATCGGCAGCCTCGTGTTCTACGGCGGGTTCCAGATCGTGCCCCGCATCGTCGGCGACGTCGGGAACGACGAACGAGCCGACCTCGCAGCAGCGCTGCGCTGGACCCCGATGGGCCAGATCGGTGAAGCGCTCGGCATCGCCGACGACCAGCCGTTCGCCGCACTCGGCGCCGTTGCCCTCGGTTCACTCTGGCTCATTCCACTCGCCCTGGTGTTCGCCTGGTCGACCCGTCGACTGCTCGTCTCCACCAAACGAGAGAGCAACCGGCGTGCACGGACCGTACGTCCTCATCCGATCAGCGCTCTCGGGCGGCGCTTGTGCGGCCCGGGCCCGGGCGGAGCGGTCGCCTGGCGTGGGGTCCTGGTTCGGCTGCGCACGCCGCGCACGGCGCTGGAGACCTTCACCGGCGCCGGTGTCGGCCTCGCGATCGTGCTGGTGCCAGCGCTCACGGTCGACGACGTCGGTGCTGGCGCAGTGCTCGTCGGCGGCGCGGTGCAACTCGCCGTGTTGTTCATCGCCGGCAACAGCTTCGGGTCCGACGGGCCGGCCACCGCTGGCGAGCTCCTCACCGGTGTCGATGCCGGACTGCTCGTACGCGCCAAGGCCCGCTCGGTGCTGGTGGTCGCTTGCCCGATAGCGGTCGTCGGACCGTTGATCGCCGCTGGTGTGTCCGGCGAGTGGAACTACCTGCCGGCTGGTGTGCTCGTCGGTATCGGAGGCTTGTTCGCCGGTGCAGGCGGTGCGATGGTGCAGTCGATCCTGGTGCCGATTGCAATCCCCGAGAGCGACAACCCGCTCGCCACCGGCGACTCGAACAAGGGCTGGTTCGCCGCAATCGCCCTGGCGATCGTGATCGCCGCGCTCGCCGCCATCACCCTGCCCGTGGCGTTGGCACTGTTCTGGGCCGTCAACCAGCAGTCACCCCTCCTCGTGACGCTGTGCGCAGTCGCCACGCTCGGCGCAGGAGTTGCCGTGTTACGAGCCGGTATCACGATCGCCGCCAACCGTTGGCGCAACGACGAACCAGGGTTGTTCGTGTCGATCACACCAGCCCGGTGACGAGATCGCCCACGAGATGGTGCACCCCAACCGGTGCGGATAGTCTCGCTCCATGGATGAAGCGACTGCCACCCTCGACGACGCCACCGTTGACTCCCCCTCGAGCGCCGACGCCGTCGCCGACGCCGTCACCGACGAACTCGTCACCGACGATCTCGTCACCGACGATCTCGTCACCGACGATCTCGTCACCGACGAACTCCTCGTCGAGGAGATCTCGATCGACGGGATGTGCGGCGTCTACTGACGTCTGCATCCTGGCGAACGACCGGCCCCTCGACGTGAACGCCGACATCGCCAGCAACGCACTTCTCGAACAACGGCTCGCTCTGCACCCGCAGGTGGCGTTGCGCCCCGAGCCGTTCGGTGCGCTCGCCTACCACTACGGCAACCGCAAGCTGATCTTCCTCAAACACCCTGATGTCGTCCGCGTCGTGCAGGCCCTCGCCGACCACGACACGCTCGCCGACACGTTGCGCGCCTGCGACATCGATCCCGCCCGTTGGTCGTCGTTCGAACGAGCGTTGACCGCCCTCACCGAATCGGAGATGCTCCATGAGCGCCACCAAGACCCACCTGGTTGAAAAACTGAAAGGTGGCCTCGACGCCCCCATCTGTCTCACCTGGGAACTCACCTACGCGTGCAACCTCGAGTGCGTTCACTGCCTGTCGTCGTCGGGCCGTCGCGACCCACGCGAGCTGACCACCGACGAGGCCAAGGCCGTGCTCGACGAACTGCATGATCTCCAGGTGTTCTACATCAACATCGGCGGCGGCGAGCCGATGATCCGCCGCGATTTCTTCGAGCTGCTCGAGTATTCGATCGCCCGCGGCATCGGTGTGAAATTCTCGACGAACGGTGCGTTCATCGACGCCGAGAAGGCCCGTCGTCTGGCTGCGATGGAGTACCTCGACATCCAGATCAGCCTCGACGGCACCGACGCCGTCACCAACGATGCCGTGCGCGGCGAGGGTTCGTACGACATGGCGATCCGGGCGATGAACCACCTGCGCGACGCCGGGTTCGGCGAGTTCAAGATCTCGGTGGTCGTCACCCGCCACAACGTCGATCAGTTCGACGAGTTCAAGGCGCTCGCCGACTCGTTCGGAGCGCAGTTGCGCATCACCCGGCTGCGCCCGTCGGGCCGTGGCGCCGACTCGTGGCACGACCTGCATCCCACCCAGGCCCAGCAACGCCAGATCTACGACTGGCTCCTCGCCAACGGCGACAACGTGCTCACCGGCGACTCGTTCTTCCATCTCAACGCACTCGGCGAAGAGCCGCTGCCGGGGTTGAACATGTGCGGTGCCGGACGTGTGGTGTGTCTGATCGACCCGATCGGTGACGTGTACGCCTGCCCGTTCGTGATCCACGACGAGTTCAAGGCCGGCTCGGTTCGCGACGAGGGCGGCTTCGCCCAGGTGTGGAAGCACAGCGACCTGTTCACCGAACTTCGCGAGCCACAGTCGGCGGGAGCGTGTTCGTCGTGCGGGAGCTACGACGCCTGCCAGGGCGGGTGCATGGCCGCCAAGTTCTTCGTCGGCATCCCGCTCGACGGCCCCGATCCCGAATGCATCTACGGCCACGGCGAAGCAGCGATGCTCGCCGCGTCTGCGGGAGATCGTCCACGCCCGATGATGGACCACTCGAAGCCGGTCCGCGTCAATGCCCCTGCGCGCGTGCCGGTCACGATCGGTCGCCGCTGAGCCACCGCTGTCGAGACATGGTCACTCACCGCCGGGCGCATCGTCGAGGTCGTCGCTGCGTAGGAAGATCAGTGCCACCACGCCTCCTGCAGCCACCAACGCGGCCGACAGCAGCATCGCCGAGGCGAACCCGTCATCGAGCAGGTCGGGCGTCGACAGGGAATCACCCGTGAGACCAACGACCCCCGGAATCGCCGCCACCGCGAGCAGCCCACCAGCACGAGCAACGGCGTTGTTGGTGCCCGACGCAGCGCCGGCGCGCGCATCGGGAGCCGAGCTCAACGCAGTCGTCGTCACCGGCGCCACGATCGCCGCCAGACCGAAACCGAACACGGTGGTGGCCGGCAGCACATCGCCCACGAACGATGCATCGGGGCCGATGCGCGTCATCAACACCATTCCGACAGCAACCACGAACGGCCCGATCGTCAACGGCCAGCGCGGCCCGATCCGATGCGCCAGATCACCAGCCTTCGACGACAGCACCAGCATGATCAGCGTCACCGGCAACAGTGCTGTTCCGGCTTCGATCGCCGACCATCCGGCGGTCACCTGCAGCTGGATCGACAGCAGGAAGAACAACACGCCCATGCCGCCGTAGATCAAGAACGTCAGCACGTTTGCCACCGCGAACGGTCGTTCGGCAAAGAGGTCGAGTGGCAGCAGCGGGTGGGACTGTCGACGCTCCCACCACCACAGCGCCAGGATTGCGAGTACACCGACGGCCGCCGCCGAGACCTCCAGCGGCGACAACCCCCCTTCTGGCCCTTCGATCAACGCGTACGACACGGCCCCGAGCACCACCGCCGACAACACGGCGCCGCCGAGGTCGAGTTCGGAATCTCGTGCCTCGTCGTCTCGTGTCTCGGGAACCCACCGCGACAACACGACCACTGCGATCGCCACCGGGATGTTGACCACGAAAACCCAGCGCCATGACAGCGCGACGAGCAGTCCACCGAGAAGCGGGCCGATCGCGGTTGCGATGCCAGTGATACCGGACCACGCACCGACGCCTCGACCACGATCTTCGCGACGAAACGACGCCTCGATGATGGCCAGACTTCCCGGCGTCAACAGGGCGCCGCCCACTCCTTGGAGCAGGCGGAAGGCGACGAGGGCCCCCGTGCTCCAAGCCACCGCACACAGCAGTGATGCCACCGCAAACCACACGACGCCGATCCGGTAGATCCGCACCCGGCCGTATCGATCGCCGAGGAATCCGCCGATCAGGATGAACGAAGCCAAGGTCAGCATGTAGCCGTTGACGATCCATTTCTGCCCGGATGATCCTGCGCCGAGGTCGGACGCCAGCGACGGCAAGGCGACGTTCACCACCGTCGCAGTCAGCGAGGCGACTGCGGTGCCGAGCACCACGGTGGTGAGCACCATGCGTCCTGTCGACGAGTCCATCTCGATCCCAGAGGGATCACCCCTGCCCTCGTTCATCGCCGAGGGCTACCCCGCCTCGACCCGGCTCATGCATTCGTCCAGCTCCTGGTGTCGTGGCCGAGGAACTGTTGCCTGATCGTCGATCACCTCGGCGCGTCGAGTACGACCGGCGGTTCGGCGTCGGTGACGAAGTGCAGCTCCTGCACGGCTCGCGTCATCGCGACATAGAGCAGCCTCGCCCCACGGGCAGTGACTGCCTCGATGGTGCCCTCGCCGAGGATCTCGTGCGGGTTGACGACGATCACCCCATCGAACTCGAGACCTTTCACGCGCTCTGGATCGAACACGGGGAGTTCATCCGCGTCGAGGTCGTGGACATGGTGGACCGTGTGAAGTCCGTGCTCGGCGAGAGCCCGTCCGATCGCCGCGTGCAAGGCCGACGGGGCGACGATCGCGCTGACCCGGCGTCGGTGTCTGGTCGCGACTGCGAGCGCTGCGGTGACGGCGAAGAGTTGCCCGGTCGTCGCACGGATGTCGTCGTCCGGCGCCCGAATCGCTGCGACCGCCACCGCCTCGATGTCGCCGATCCGGTCGGCGTGCCCCTTCCAGCGGGCGAGCTCCACACCGTCCACTCCGGTGACCTCCACTCGCGGGATGCACAGTTCGTCGGCGGTCGCCTGACGCACCGTGCGCTCGCCGAGCGACGGCAGCACATTGGAGATGTAGTCGAGAAACGCCTCGTTCGGTCCGACCACCAGCACGCCGTCGCGGGCCAGCCGACCGCGATGCTCGAACAGCAGATACGCGACACGGTGCAGCGCCACCGCCGTCTTGCCGGTCCCCGGGCCACCCTGGACGACGAGAACCTGATCGATCGACGATCGGATCACGATGTCCTGCTCAGCCTGGATGGTGGAGACGATCTCGCGCATCTCGCCCGATCGCTCGGCGCCGATCTCGGCGAGCACCGGGTCGGGGATCCCGCCCGCAACTTCGCCCTCGTCGGGATCGTCGAGGTGCTCGTCGAGATAAGCGATCAGGTCGCCGTCGTCGAGCATGAACCGCCGGCGGAAGTCGACACCCAACGGGTCGACAGAGGTGGCGCGATAGAACGGCGCGGCGATCGGGGCGCGCCAGTCGACCACCACCGGGTCGTGGTGTTCGTCCTCGATGTGGCGGCGACCGATGTACCACTCGTCGATCCGCCCGAAGAAGTCTCCGGCACCAGGACCACGGAGATCTTCGAGGGCATCGGCGACGGTGACCTCGATGTACTCCTTGGTGATCTCGTCGGCGGCACTGTCGGGATCGAGTGCACCGAGGAGCTCGACCATCCGATCGCGCGACGAGCGCGAGAAGGCCAGTCGGGCGCGCTCCGCATGGAGATCGGGGAAGAGTTCGGCCGCCATGGGGTCGGCCAACCTGGCGGGTCTCGATTCGCTCACCGTCGGCGATTTCCCCACCGGTTCGTGCAAGGATCACAACTCGTGTGGTTCCTGGTGCCGATCGCCTACCTCCTCGGCACGTTCCCGTCAGCCATCCTGATCGCCCGTGCGAATGGCATCGACATCTCCACCTTCGGGTCCGGGAACCCGGGTGCGTCGAACGTCACCCGAGCGCTCGGCTGGCGCAAGGGCGTGTGGGTGTACGTGCTCGACGCCGGCAAAGGGGCGCTCGCCGCCGGCCTCGGATCGGCACTCGACGGTCGACCGATGGCGTACTGGTGCGGTGCAGCAGCAGTCGTCGGCCACATGTTCCCGGTGTGCCGGAAGTTCAAGGGCGGCAAGGGCGTGGCGACGGGTTCCGGTGTGTTGTTGATCGTGCAGCCGATCCTTGCCCCACTGGCTGTCGGGCTGTGGTGGCTGGTGACGAAGGTGACGGGCAAGGCAGCGCTCGGTTCGGTGATCGCCGTCGCGTTGGTGCCGATCGGTTTGATCGTGCAGGAGAAACCGGCCTGGGAGTTCCTCGCCGTCGCCGGTCTCTGCGCGCTGATCCTCGTGAAACATGCGGGCAACATCGTCCGGCTGATTCGGCGGGAAGAGCACTCCCTCAGCAAGAAGTGACCACAGCAAGAAGTGACCGTTCCCGCCAGAATGGACACCCCATGCAGTTGTTGACGCCCATCACCTTCGGTACGAGCACGGCGCCGAACCGGATCATGTTCGGACCACACGTCACGAACCTCGGCACCGACGCCCGCTCGATCCCCGGACGACACGTCGCCTACTACGAGCGCCGCGCGAGCGGTGGGTGCGGCACGATCGTCGTCGAGGGCGCCTCGGTGCATGCGTCCGACTGGCCGTACGAGCGATCGTTGCTGGCCGAACGGTGTGCCGACGGCTGGGCGGCGGTCGTTGCGGCCTGTCGTCCGCACGGGTCGCTGGTGATCGCCTCGCTCGACCATGCCGGAGGGCAGGGATCATCCGCGTACAACCAGGCGCCGCTGTGGGCACCGTCACGGGTGCCCGAGGTGAATGCTCGCGAGGTTCCGAAGTGGATGGAGGCCGACGACATCGCCGCCGTGGTCGACGGCTTCGCAATCGCGACGAAGATCGCGGTCGACGCCGACCTCGATGGGGTCGAGATCAACGCCAGCCAACACAGCCTGGTGCGCCAGTTCCTGTCCGGACTCACCAACCAGCGCGACGACGCCTGGGGGCAGGACCGTCTACTGTTCGCCCGCCAGGTGATCGAGGCCACACGCGGCGCCGCGGGCGACCGCATCGTCGGGCTGCGGCTGTCGTGCGACGAACTGGCACCGTGGGCTGGCCTCACGCCCGAGATGGCCCCGGAGATCGCTGTCGCGCTGGTCGCCGCCGGACTGGACTATCTGGTGGTCACCCGCGGCTCGATCTACACCGTCGAGAAGACTCGACCCGACTTCCACGAACCGACCGGGTTCAACGTCGACGTGTGCCGGTCGGTGCGCACAGCGATCCACGAGACTCATCCCGACGTTGCGGTGATCCTGCAGGGTTCGATCGTCGAAGTGGGCCAAGCCGAGTGGGCGCTCGGCGGCTACGACGACGATGCGCTGTGCGACGCCGTCGAGATGACCAGGGCCCAGATCGCCGATCCCGACCTCGTCGCGAAGATCGCAGCCGACAACAGCGATCAGATCCGCCCGTGCACCCGTTGCAATCAGACGTGTCAGGTGCGCGACGCTCGCAACCCGATCGTCACCTGCATCGGCGAGCCGACGAGTGGCCGCGAAACCGAGGATCCCGACTGGTACGTGCCCTCGCCGCACCCTCGCGACGTCGTGATCGTCGGTGCCGGGCCGGCGGGACTCGAGGCAGCGCGAGTCGCGGTGATCCGCGGGCACCGCGTCACCGTGATCGAGCAGACCGATCAGATAGGTGGGCTCGCTGCCGTCGCCGGACCCAACAGGGCACTCGCCGACTGGTGGCGACGCGAACACGAACGCCTCGGCACCGACATCCGGCTGTCGACCGACACCTGGGACGCCGATTCGCACTCTGTCGTGATCCAATCGACCGGGTCGGTCCCCGGCGTCAGGCCGTACGAGATGGCCGACAGCGCAGTAGTACTCGACGTCGCCGACGTTCGCAGAGGAGTTGACGAACTGCCCGCCGAGGGCGTCGTCGTGCTGTTCGATCCGATCGGTGGCCCGATCGCCATCGCCCTCGCCGAGCAACTCGGACAGCGGGCCGTCCTGATCACCCAGGACAACATCGCCGGCAACGAACTGTCGCGAACCGGCGACCTCGCCCCGGCGGGCTCTCGCCTCGCCCAGGCGGGCGTCACGATCGAGCGGCGCACCCTGCTGCGTGTTGCCGGGGATGGCGAGGTGGTGGTCGAGGACAAGTACACGGGTGTGCGGCGGAGTATCGCATGCAGTGCGCTCGTCGACTGCGGCTTCCGTCTCCCGAGCGATCCGATCGACGGGGCGGTGCAGATCGGCGACGCAGTCGCGCCACGAACGATCCTCGAAGCGGTCCTCGAAGCCCGCCGCGCTGCCCTGGCGATCTGATGTCGAACAACGACGCACTGTTCGACTTGACCGACCGGGTGGCGGTGGTCACCGGCGGCTCGCGAGGCCTCGGTCGAGAGATGGTGCTGGCGTTCGCCCAGCGGGGCGCCGACGTGGTGATCGCCAGCCGCAAGTTCGACGCCTGCGAAGCACTCGCCACCGAGGTGCGAAGTCTCGGGCGGCGAGCCGTTCCGGTTGCCTACCACGCCGGCAGCTGGGACGACGCCGATCGGCTGTACGACACGATCTACACCGAGTTCGGACGGTGCGACGTGCTCGTCAACAACGCCGGGATGTCACCGCTGTATCCGAGCGTCGACGCGATCACCGAAGGGCTCTACGACAAGGTGATGGACGTCAATCTCAAGGGGCCTTTCCGGTTGTCGGCGCTGGTTGGCACTCGCATGGCCGGCCCCGATCACGGCGGCAGCAACGGCGGTTCGATCATCTTCGTGTCGTCGATCGCGTCGCATCGTCCGAGCCCGAGCGAACTGGTCTACGGCGCAGCCAAGGCCGGTGTCAACAACCTCACATACGGCCTCGCCCGCACACTGGGGCCACGGGTGCGCGTCAACTGCATCGCGCCGGGACCGTTCCTCACCGACATCTCGAAAGCGTGGGACCTCGACGCATTCGAGCGTTCGGCACGTGCGGGTTTCGCGCTCGAGCGCGGCGGCGAACCGCACGAGATCATCGGCACCGCGCTGTATCTGGCGAGCGACGCGTCGTCGTACACCACTGGCGCCGTCATCGACGTCGACGGCGGTCCGCGCTGATCCACGTCTGCACCACGAGACCTCAGCCGCCGCGAGTCACCCGGTGGCGCCCGGAAGGAACTCGGGACTCGCATCCATCGATGACGATCCGGGCCGGTACCGGTGTGTCCACAGCAACGGCGCCGGCATCGACTTCGATACGGATCTGACCGCACGGCGTCGGGGTCACCACCTCGACTGGATCGAGGTCGCCGAGGTTCGGCTCGATGTGCGCCCGAGCGAAACCGGGAGCGTCGGGCCGTACGCCGGCGACGTACTGCACGAGATCGCGCGTCGGGGTCGACGACCAGCCGTGGCTCGTCGTGCCGCCGAACCAGGTTTCGCTCCACGACGTTCAACACCGATCGAGGAGCCACCGCCAGTCGCGCAACTGGGACACGATCAGGTCGCCGCGACCGGCGGCGACGAGCGCGTCGTGGACGACATAGCGGAAGAACGGCTGGGCACGCACCACAAGTCGGTCGGTGTCCCACCACGGTTCCGGGTGCCCGGTGAACAGGTACGACCCGCCGAGTTCGGTCTCGCTACCCGGATCGCTCGGGCCGTCCGTACGGGAGAACGCGGCGTGCACGAGATGCGCCTCGTCGGTGAGTACCGCGACCAGGCGCGCCATGCGCTCAGTGGGCACGAGACCGCCGACGATCGCAGCCGCCTGGCCGTGCTGCGAGGCCATCGGCCGTCGTACACCTCCGACCGCCGAATCGGCGTAGCGCCCTCGCTCGGGGTCCCAACAGTTGTTCGAACCCCGCACGCAGCTGTTCGTGGGCGGATCGGGCCCAGGCCGCCCGACCTCCGTCGCCGAGCCAGTCCGCCATCTCGGCGAAGTCGAGTAGCGCGCGTCCCCACAACCCGGCCAACGCCGACGAGGCACCGTCGCTGTACACAGCCGACCAGTCGGGGATGATCGTCATGTCGCTGGCTTCGATGTCGCCGGCAACGGCCATCGGCAGCATGCCGTCGGCGCGCGGCGATGCCGCGAGCAGCGGATGCCACCGAGCGAGCGACCAGTCGTCGTTGGTGGTCAGATCGACCATCTGATGCACGACCGAATCGCCCGTCCAAGCCCGCTGCTCGCGTGTCGGGCAGTCGACGTAGGCGTCCAACGAACAGATCGACACCGTGCGTCGACCGACCCGCCAGACCTCGTCGAGCAGTGGATCGGAGCACGAGAACCGCGCTCCGCCGATCACCAAATGGAGCCGCTCGCGAACGCTCACGGCATGGACCGTCACGCTCTCGTCGGCAACCACGACGCAGCCGCTGAGCCCGTACAGATCGACCGACTCGATCGTCCGACGCAACCCGTCGAGGGTCACGATCAGCGACGGGTAGTAGTCGGCCGAGTCCGGCTCGCCGTGGACATCCAGGCAGTCCGCAGCACGGATCACCACAGCGCTACCAGCAGGACCTTCCACGTCGACTCGCACGGTGCCGACCACGACGCGATCGGTCACGAAGCCACTGCTGCTCGGCTGCAAGTCGATGTCGACCGGTACGGGTCGACTGATCGGCCGGCCACCGAACGGTCCGACCGGATGCGTCGGCGGCACGGTCCGGCCCGAACGGCCGAACACCCTCGGGCGAAGGCGTCGGGCAGCCAGCCACGACACGACGGCGTCGTCGTCCGTCGGGCTCGCCCACGAGGCGGGCAGAGAACTGGCATCGAGCAGCCCACCACCGCGGTGAACGAGGTCCGACGATCTGGTCCCGCCCCAGCCAGACAGGATCGTCGAGGTCCAGCGATCGTCGCTGACCAGCCATTCGTCCGATCCGATCCGGGCGTCACCGAGGTGCGCCTCGAAGGCGAGCGCCCCTCTGGCGAGGTCGCTGGCCCGAGGCGGAGCCATGAACCACGCCGACGACTCGCCGTCGACGGTCACCATCACGGTGATCACATTGCGCCCAGCGATCAGGAACGGCGCAATGTCGCTGTCGTCCCACACCGAGCGGCGGGGATTGGTCCACACAGGTCCACGACCCACCTCGACGCCATTGACCCACCACGTCGCACGGCCGACGGCAGCAAGGCGGGCCGGCACATGGTCGGGGACGTCGGCGAGGTCCACGACCCGACGAAACGCTGCTGTCCGGCGATCCGACGCCGCCGGGTCGGCAACGGTCGGTGCCCAGTCGGTTGATCGGTCGGCCCAGATCCATTCTCCCCGCGACCCGGTGGGAAGTTGGTCATGGTCGCGTCGTGGCACACATGCGTCTTCGCGTGACCCTCGGCACACTCGTCTCGCTACTGTGACCGACATGGAAATGCACTTCGCCACCGTCTGGGAATCGATCGCGGATGCGATTCCCGATCTGCCCGCCACCACCCACGGAACCGTCACCAGGTCGTGGTCGGAGTACGACGAGCGATCGGCGCGTGTGGCGGGCGCGCTCAGCGCCGCAGGTCTCGAACCTGGTGCCAAGGTCTCGCTGTTCATGTACAACTCGAACGAGTTCATGGAATCGCAGTTCGGCGTGTTCAAGATGCGCGGCGTCCCGATCAACGTCAACTACCGCTACCTCGACGACGAACTCTGGTACCTCCTCGACAACTCCGACTCCGAGGCGATCATCTTCCACTCGTCGCTCGGCGACCGCGTGGCACGCGTGGCCGAACGGCTCCCGAAGCTGAAGGTGCTGATCGAGGTCGACGACGGCGGCGCCGGGCAGGTGCCGAACGCTCTCTCCTACGACGAGATCATGGCCACGACCGAGCCGATGGAACGGATCGAACGCTCCGAGGACGACCTCTACATGCTGTACACCGGCGGCACCACCGGCATGCCCAAGGGCGTGATGTACGACATGGGCGGAATGACCCGAGGATTCGTCATGCTCGGGTTGCCGATGCTCGGACTCGCGGCACCGAGCGACGCGAGCGAGATCGCTGCGATGATCGCCGCGGCGTCCGAGAACGGCAGCACGCTCGTGTCGATTCCGGCGGCGCCGCTGATGCACGGCACGGGCTGCTGGCTCGGCTGGTTCATTCCGCATCTCGCTGGCGGCCACGTCGTCACGCTCGAGAACCGCAGCCTCGACGCCCACGAACTGCTGGCCACGGTCGAGCAACATCGGGTGACATCGCTCACGATCGTCGGCGACAGCTTCGCAAAACCGATCATCCGCGCGCTCGACGAAGGCAAGCCAGGCGCCGGCCCGTATGACACGTCGTCGATCAGCATGTTCATCTCTTCGGGTGTGATGTGGACCTCGGAAGTGAAACAGCAGATCCTCGACCGGATCGAACAGGCGATACTGGTCGACGCGATCGGTTCGTCCGAAGGGTCGATGGGGACGCAGATCACGATGAAGGGCGTTCCGACCGAGACCGCCACGTTCAGCAAGATGCCCGAGACCAAGGTATTCACCGAAGACGACCGCGAGATCGAGCCTGGCTCCGATGAGGTCGGCATGGTCGCCGCCGGCGGCAACGTCCCGACCGGGTACTACAAGGACGAGGAGAAGTCGGCCCGCACATTCCGCGTGATCAACGGCGTCCGCTACTCCTTCCCCGGCGACTTCGCCAAGATCGCCGCCGACGGCTCACTGATCCTGCTCGGACGCGGCAGCCAGGTGATCAACACCGGAGGCGAGAAGGTGTTCCCCGAAGAGGTCGAAGAGGCCGTGAAGCGCGTCGAGGGTGTCCGCGATTGTCTGGTGGTCGGCGTCGAGAACGAGAAGTTCGGCCAAGCGGTCACCGCTGTGGTGTCCCTCGAAGACGGTGCCTCGATCGCCTCGGACGACATCATCGCCTCGGTGAAGAATGACCTGGCAGGCTTCAAGGCGCCCAAGTCGGTGGTCTTCGTCGACCAGGTCCCCCGCGCCCCGAACGGCAAGGCCGACTATCGCGCCGCCAAGGAACACGCCGATTCCGCTGCGCCGGTCTGACCCGTCCGTTCTCGTGAACTGGTGCGGGAACAGTCCCCTCACGAGTTCACGAGCCCAGTGGTACGCGGCTGCGTAGGCCCGACTCAGCAGCTCGGTGGAGTCAGGTGCGTCATCGTCAACCAACTCCCCACACCAAGTTGTTGGCCGTGGTCGCCAGCGAACGGTGCAGATCCGCCTGGCCGGCGGCAGCCACGGTCAGGCCTGGAGCTTCGCGACGAAGAAGTCGAGGACGCGCTCGACGCTCGCTTCGTTGCGCTGTTCGGTCAGCACCGAGTGATCGGTGGCCTTCGTGCTCGGGAGTTCGACCGCGATGAACGCATCGCCGAGCAATTCTCGAAGCGATGAGAAGCGGTCACCGACGAGCTTGTCGCCGGTGAACCGCAGCCCGAGAACTTGACACCCGGCCGCCGCTCGTTCGGCGATCGTGGCAGCGTCGTCGGGCGACAGGTTGAGGTCGGCTCCGCGCGTCTTGCCAACCGGTAGCGGCATAGACGGCTGAGACAACACCGGTGCCAGCATGATGTCGTCGACCATCATCCCCAGCGCGAAACCGCCCGAGAAGCACATGCCGACCGCGCCGACGCCCGGGCCACCGACCTCTTGGTGGATGTTGCGTGCCAAGGCCCGCAACCACGCGATGACCGGTGACGTCTGGTTCAGCGCGAACGAGGTGAACTCTCGGGCAATACACACCTTGGCCATCTGCTGCATCGCGTACGCGTTCGTGGGCGACTTGCCGGGCGTGCCGACCAGCGATGGCATCACCACGGTGAATCCGCGATCGACGACCTCGTTCGCGAATTTGGTGACCAGCGGTGTGATGCCGGGGACCTCGTGGATCACGATCACCGCCGGGCCCGAACCACGTCGGTAGGTGGCACGTGTCAGGCCGGCGGCTGAGAACTCACCGACCTCCCAACCGTCGAGTACGTCAGATGTGGAACTCATGGGATGGATCTTGTCAGATCCCGTCGAGTTCAGAGTCGCCGCATTGCTTCCAGTGCCGACTCGGCCAGCACCTCGGTGCCGACCTTGAACGCGTCGAGCTGCTCGGTGCTGATGCCCTGGTCGCCCATCGCCCCGTGCAGGTAGCGGGCGTACACGCCCTCCGAGATGACTGCGAGGCGGAAGGATCCGAACGCGATGTAGTAGTCGATCTCCGACAGGTCACGACCGGTCTTGGTGGCGTAGCGGTCGAGCAATTCTGCATAGGTCGGGAAACCCTCGATGCCAGTCGGGTCGTTCGGACGAGCCTGCGCCGTGCCGGGGTCGGCCCAGTAGACGCCGACATAGCCGACGTCGGCGAGCGGGTCACCCAGCGTGCACAGTTCCCAGTCGAGCACCGCAGCAACCTTGCCGCTCGCGACATCGGTGAGCACATTGCCGAAGCGATAGTCGCCGTGCGCGATCGACACGCCCTGCTGCTCGGGGAACCGCACGGCGAGGCGGCGCGCCACCTCTTCGACGGCGGGCAGTTCACGGGTCTTCGAGCGTTCCCACTGGGTGCTCCAGCGCTTCACCTGACGCTCCACGTACCCCTCGCGCTTGGCGAGGTCGCCGAGACCGACGCCGTCGACATCAACGGCATGCAGATCGGCCAGGACGTCGATCAGATCGAGGCCGGCACGACGGCGGTTCTCGACGGTGAGGAGCGACCCCTTGTCGGCACTGTCGAGCACGACGCCGTCGACGAAGCCCATCACGTAGAACGGCGCTGCGTTCACTGCCTCGTCGACGCACAGCCCGAGGGCCGGCGGAACCGGCACCGACGACTTACCGACCCCGGAGATGATCTTGTGCTCGCGGGCCATGTCGTGTGCCGTCGCGAGGACCGCCCCCGTGGGAGGGCGCCTGAGCACATACTTGGTGGCGTCGGCGCCGGTGACCGTGTACGTCAGGTTCGAGCGGCCGCCGACGATCGCCGTGAACTCGAAGGGGGCGGTGGCACCGTCGATGTTGTCGACGAGCCACGCCGTCACCCGGTTGACGTCGATGCCGTGAATCGGTTCCTGCACGATGGACGACCGTAGCCGAGCGGGGTTGTTCGAGATGGGCCTGGGGACTCGACGTATGTGGTCCCGAGCACGTCTCGAACAGATGGTCAGCCGGGGCGTCCGACGCCGACGACGTTGCCCCAGTTCACCGACGCGATGTTGACCACGCTGCCGGTGTTGGGGGCATGCACGTGGGTGCCGTTGCCGAGGTAGATGCTCACGTGGCTGATCGGGCTGTAGAAGAACAACAGATCGCCGGTCTGTGCCTGATCCTTCGGCACACGGGGCGTGGACGCGAACTGGGCACGGGACTGGTGCGGCAGGCCGACGCCGGCTTGGCCCCACGCGTAGGCGGTGAGGCCAGAGCAGTCGAAGGCGACACCGGGGCTCGAAGCTGCGTACTTGTACGGCACACCCTGCTGTGCGAGAGCGGCCTGCACGGCGATGCCCGAGCGCGACGACGGAGCCGGAGCCGAGGTGCCCCCGCCGCTGCCCGACGATGACCCGCCGGAGCTGCCACCGCTGTCGGTGGACGAGCCACCAGAGTTGTCGCCACCAGAGTTGCCACCGCCGTTGCCGCCACCAGACGAGACGCTCGCCGAAGCTGCTGCAGCTTGCTCTTGCATACGGCGTTGCGACTCCTCGGCGCGACGCTGTTCTTCCTGGGCGACGAGCTGACCCAACTTGGCCTCGGCGTCGGCACGAGCTTCGGTGTACTCCTTGGTCCGCCGGTCGGTTTCGGCTTGCGCGTCGGTGAGCGAGGCGGCCAGTTCATCGGCCTGCTCCCGCTTGTTCGCCAGTGCATTCTTCTCGTCGTTGATGTCGGCGACCTGCGCGTCGACTTCGTCGGTGGTGACGTCGCCGGCGCCCAGCGCGACCCGGACGAGTTCGTCACGCTTGACCGCGTCGTTGAGGTTCTCGGAGTCTTCGAACAGCGGGCCGAGCGGCACCGATCCTCCGCCCACGAACGACCGCAGCGCCATGTCGCTGAGGCTGGCGCGAAGCTGGTTCAGGAGGGCTTCTTGATCGGCGATGCGGGCTTCGGCGTCGACGATCTCGACGTCGAGTTGTTCTTTGGTGTTGATCGCTTCGACGTAGTTCTCGCCGAGTTTGCGAGCTTGTTCTTCGAGTCGTTCGAGTTCGTCGACGATGTCTTCGACCGTCTGGCGCTGCTGATCCACACTCTGCGCCTGGGCCACTGCAGGGATCGCAACAGGGACCACGAAGGTGACGGCGAGGGCGACCGGAAGGCCACGCAGGATCTGCTTCAAGGAGTGCCGCATAGTTGAGTGGATCACCCTAGCGAATATGACGAACGGGTTGCGAACGCGCGACGAACATCAATATGTAGAGAGTCACACCCTGATTTCTCACTCCCACTCGATGGTGCCTGGCGGCTTCGACGTGATGTCGTAGGCCACCCGGTTGATGCCGGGCACCTCGTTGATGATGCGCTGCGACATCACCTCCAGCACGTCGTAGGGAATCCGGGCCCAATCGGCGGTCATCGCGTCGTCGCTGGTGACGGCGCGGATGATGATCGGGTGGCCGTAGGTGCGTTCGTCGCCCATCACCCCCACCGACCGGATGTCGGCGAGCACGGCGAACGACTGCCAGATCTCGCGTTCGAGTCCGGCCAGGCGCAACTCCTCGCGAACGATCGCGTCGGCCTCCTGCAGCAGCGCCACCCGTTCTGGGGTGACCTCGCCGATGATCCGCACACCGAGTCCGGGGCCGGGGAACGGCTGGCGCCACACCATCTCGTCGGGCAGGCCGAGCTCGGTGCCGAGTTTGCGCACCTCGTCCTTGAACAATTCGCGCAGCGGCTCGATGAGTTCGAGTTCCATGTCGTCGGGCAACCCACCGACGTTGTGATGGCTCTTGATCACCGACGCCGTGCCGTCGATGCCGCCACTCTCGATCAGATCGGGATACAACGTGCCCTGCACCAGCCACTTGGCGTCGGTGAGCCCGCCGGTGTTCTCCTCGAACACCCGGATGAACTGTTCGCCGATCGCCTTGCGCTTCGCCTCCGGCTCGGTGACCCCTTCGAGTGCCGCGAAGAACCGCTCGCCGGCGTCGACGTGGATCAGTTCGATACCGAGATTGCGCCGGAACGTCTCGACCACCTCGGCGCTCTCGCCCTTGCGCATCAGGCCGGTGTCGACGTAGATGCAGGTGAGTTGGTTGCCGATGGCCTGGTGCACGAGCGCCGCCGCCACCGACGAATCGACACCGCCGGAGAGTCCGCAGATCACCCGATCGGTACCGACACGCTCGCGGATCTCGGCCACCTGCTCGTCGATTACGGACGACATCTCCCAGTCGTTCGGGATACCGGCGCGCTCGTGGAGGAACCGTGCCATCACCGCCATGCCGTGCGGCGAATGCGCCACCTCGGGATGGAACTGCACGCCGTAGATCCGGCGTTCGTCGTTCTCCAACATCGCGACGGGGGCACCCGGCGTGGTCGCGGTCACGCTGAAACCCGTCGGCGCTTCGGTGACGCCGTCGAAGTGGCTCATCCACACGTCGTGTTCCGCTGGGGCGTCGTCTGGCAGCAGCGCCGACGGGCCGGTTCGGGTCATGCGAGCACGCCCGTACTCGCCTTGCATGCCACGGCCGACCACGCCTCCGAGCTGTTGGCCGATCAGCTGCGCTCCGTAGCAGATACCGAGCATCGGCACCCCGAGGTCGTAGATCGCGGGATCGAGCGACGGTGCGCCGTCGACGTGCACGCTCTTGGGCCCGCCGGACAGGATGATCGCGGCAGGTTTGCGCTCGGCGACCTCGGCGGCGGTGATGCGATGCGGGACGATTTCGGAGTACACCTTGAGCTCACGCACACGCCGGGCGATGAGCTGGGCGTACTGGGCGCCGAAGTCGACGACGAGAACAGTGGGGCGGTCGTGATGCTGAGGTTGACTCAAGGGTGTGAATCGTAGATCAGGCCCGTGGATCGTCCGCATCCTGTTCGCTGTCACGTTCGTCGTCGGGCTGTTCGCGCCGCAGTCTGCGCTGGCGACGGCCCCGCCGGTCGATCCGAACACACCGACCACCACCGAACTCGTCGTCGACGAAGCAAACCCGTTCCTGCCCGAGAACCGCGACCTCAGCGAATGCATCGGCGCCCTGCAACGGCCCGGGTGTGGCAGCGAGGCCCGCGGCGGCTGGCATCAGGAACTGGTGGCGATCGTGATGGTCACCGGGTTGCTGATCGTGTTCGGACGGGTCGCGTGGGGTGTGCGCCGCAGTCAGAAGAACATGGCCATCAAGCCCGAATCAGATTGACGGCTCACCCGTCCAGGAGACGCTCGGCCTCCGGGATCCAGTCGGCCCCTGGCGCTGCGTGAACCGCTTGCCAACCGGCGGCGCGGGCCTGCATCACGTTGTGCTCGACGTCGTCGACGAACACCACGTCGTTGAGCTGTTCAGCACCGAGCCCGAGACGAGCCGACGCGAGCTCGAAGAACGCCGCCTGGTGCTTCTGCACCCCGAGATCGGCGGAGTACAACACATCGTCGATCGTCATCATCGCTCCGAGTCGCTCGCGCAGGAACCCTGCCCGCCGGTGCTCCTGGTTCGTCGCCAGCACGACCCGACACCCGGCATCGTGCGCTCGGCCGGCCAACGCAATAGCGCCATCAATGGGCACGAAGTCGGCCTCGAACCACACGGTCAGGAAGTCTTCGACGGCGACATCCGCGCCGATGACCGAGAGCGCTTCCTCGACACCGCTCTCCACCGACCGTCGCCCGTTGACGACGTCGTCCCACGACTTCGCGAAGAACGCCTCGCGAATCTGCGGTCGGGTGATTCCGAAGGCGCCTTCCATCTCGACGGTCCAGTTCCCGAGGCTGCCTCGGGCGGGATCGAGCAGGACTCCGTCGACGTCGAGAGCCAGGATGTGCATCGGCGAAGACTCGCACACGCGCTGCCTCTGCGCTCCGTGGCGTGACCCCCGACGAGTTCCGCATCCACGGCCACGACCTCATCGACTTGATCGCCGACTACGTCGGCAGCGTCGAGCAAGGGCCGGTCGGCTCCACGGTCGCGCCAGGCGACGTGCGGTCGCAACTCCCCGAACACCCGCCGACCCACATCGAGTCGTTCGTCGCGGTGATGGCCGACGTCGAGCAGGTGGTGGTGCCTGGCCTCACCCAGTGGCAGCATCCCGGATTCTTTGCCTACTTCCCGTCGAACACGTCGTTCCCGTCGATCCTCGGCGAGTTGCTGTCGGCCGGACTCGGGGTGCAGGGCATGAGTTGGATCACGTCACCGGCGTGCACCGAGGTCGAAACGCTGCTGCTCGACTGGATGCAGGAACTGCTCGGCTTGCCCGCCACGTTCCGGTCCACGAGCGCCACCGGTGGCGGCGTGATCCAGGGCACAGCGAGCGAGGCGACCCTGGTCGCGACCTGTCGGCCCGATGGCGCGCCACCGGCGGCGCCGTCAACCACGATGGTGACACCACTCGGCTGGTCGCCTCTACGACATCGCAAGCTCATTCGAGCATCGAGAAGGGCCTCCGGATCGCCGGGGTCGGTACCGACCGGATCCGCATCGTTGCCCACGACGACTCGTTCGCCATGCGCGCCGACGCGCTCGACGAGATGATCGCCGCCGACCGCTCGGCCGGGCTCGTGCCATTCTTCGTGTGCTCCACTCACGGTTCCACGTCGTCGATGGCGTTCGACCCGACCCCGGCGATCGGTGAGGTGTGTCGCCGACACGGCGTGTGGCTCCACGTCGACGCCGCCATGTCGGGCATCGCCGCACTCGCTCCCGAGTTGCGCTGGGTGAACGACGGACTCGAGTTCGCCGACTCCTACTGCACCAACCCGCACAAGTGGATGGGCATCAACTTCGACTGCGACCTCTACTGGACCGCCGATCGAGCTGCCCTGCTCGGCGCGCTCAGCATCCTGCCCGAGTATCTGCGCTCGGAGGCCGCCGAGGCCGGCGCAGTGATCGACTATCGAGATTGGCAGATTCCTCTCGGCCGCCGATTCCGCTCGTTGAAGCTGTGGTTCGCCATCCGCTGCGACGGTGTGGCGTCGTTCCAGGAGATGATCCGCCAGCACGTCTCACTGACGCAGGAACTGGTCGGTTGGGTCGCCGACGACGACCGGTTCGAGATCGTCGCGCCGCATCCACTGAATCTGCTGTGCCTCGCAGTGCGCGGTGACGACATCGATGCTGCGAACGCCGCGACCGACGCACTGATCGAGGCGGCGAACGCCACCGGCGGCGCACTGTTCACCCGCACGGTCCTCGACGGTCGCAGCGTGCTGCGCATCTCGATCGGCGCCCGCTCCACCGAACGCCACCACGTCGAATCGGCCTGGCAGCTCCTCCAACGCCTCGCCTCAACCTGACGAACTGTCACACCGTGCCGGGCCTGATGTGACAGTTCGTCGCAGCGCCAGCGCACGTCGGCGGGTCGGAGACCGATGGAAGCAACCTGGCACGATGGCCAGATGGCTGACGTACGACCTGTTGCACTGATCACGATGGCCACCGGCTATGTCGGGCCGGCACTTGCCCGAGCGCTCGCCACCCGCGGTTACGACCTCGTGCTGCAGGGTTCGGCGGGCAACGACACGATGGTGGGCATCGAGGTGGCCCTCGCTGATCAGGTGCCCGAACTCGAGACGCTCGGCGCGAGCGTTCACATCGTCACCGACGCTGACCTGGCAACCGCCGACGGGAACCAAGCGTTGGTCGCGAACGCCCTCGACCGGTTCGGGCGGATCGACTCGGCGTGCCTGGTGACCGGGTTGATCGTGGTCGGCAAGTTCCTCGACATGACGATCGACCAGTGGGAGCGCGTGAAGCGCATGAACCTCGACATGGTGTTCCACGGCCTGCAGGCGGTGCTGCCGACGATGGTCGAGGCGCACCAGGGCCAGGTGGTCGTGTTCACCTCGGCCACCGGCGCTCGACCCGATCCGATCACCTCGATCTACGGCGGCACCCGCGCCGGCGCGAACGGCATCGTGAGGGCGGTCGGGCTCGAACACGCCCGTGATGGGGTGCAGGTCAACGCGGTCGGCACCAACTACATGGATTTCCCCGGCTTCTTGAAGGCGTCGCGGGCCGACACCGATCCCGAACGGCGAGCCGCTATCGAAACGCAGGTGCCGATGCGCAAGCTCGGCACGATGGACGAACTCGCCGCGTTCACCTCGGTGTTGCTCGACGGCACGAGCCGGTTCCAGACCGGTCAGTTCTTCAGCTTCAGCGGCGGCTGGAGCACCTGACTACCTCGAGCGCGCTCCCTGCGGTCCGGTCACCTGTCCGTGTGAGCGCGTGAGGAGGTCGACGAGCATGTGGGCGGTGGCGCCCCACACGGTTTCGTCGTCGAGTTCGAAGAAATGCAGCAGACGGTCCATCGGCGGGCTCCCCCACCGTTCCATCCGGTAGGTGCCGGGTCGCACGAGTTCGCTCAGTGGTGTCCAGAACACGCGGTCGACCTCGCCGGTACGCGGCTCCACGTGCGGCCGACGCTCGAGCACCGACACGACCGGCACGATGTAGCTGTTGCTGACGACCGTGTTCAGGTGGGCAAGTTCACCGACGACGGTGGGGGTGTCGGGGTCGAGTCCGACCTCCTCGTGGGCTTCGCGCAAGGCGGTCTCGATCGGGGTCTCGCCGGGGTCGAGCCGACCGCCAGGAAAGCTGACCTCACCGGCATGGTTGCGCATCAGCATCGACCGACGGGTGAGCAACACCTCGGCACCATCCTCGCCGTCGACGAGCGCGATCAACACCGCCGACACGCGGGCATCGGGGAACGACGGCAGCAGCGGCGCCGAATGCTCCGGCACTGGTGCGACGATGGCGTCGACTGCCAACTGGGTTCCGATCGGCCACGGTGGGTCGAAGTGTTCGGTCCACACGTCCGGACGAGGAATCTGCTGATTCCCCCCGCGGCGCCGTTGGGTCACTCGCCGCCCCGCCGCGACGTCGAGGTCAGCGCCTGGTCGAGATCGGCCCAGAGATCCTCGACGTCCTCGCAGCCGACACTGAAACGGATGAGCGTCGGCGGTATCCGCTCCTGGCCGGGGATCGTGGCCCGTCGCTCCATCGTCGATTCGACACCGCCAAGGCTGGTGGCGTGATTGATCAGTTCGATCCGTTCACACACCTCGGTGGCGCGCTCGCCGGTGCCGGTTGTCTCGAACGAGAGCATCGCGCCGAAGCCCCGCATGAAGCTGGCAGCGACCGAATGAGTCGGGTGGCTGGCGAGGCCGGGATAGCGGACACGGCTGATCTCTGGATGCGCTTCGAGGCGCTGAGCGAGTTCCATCGCGTTCGCCTGGGCGCGTTCGAGGCGCAGTCCCATGGTGCGCGCACCGCGGATCGTGAGGAACGCCTCCATCGCGCCGATCGACGCGCCGTGGAGCAGACGACGTTGGTGGAACTCGTCGTACAGGTCGTCACGGACGACCGTGAGCACACCGGCGAGCAGGTCGGAGTGGCCGCCGATGAACTTGGTGGCCGAGTGCATCACCACGTCGGCGCCAAGTGCCAGCGGTTGTTGGATGAGTGGTGGAGCGAACGTGCTGTCGACGGCGACGATGGTGCTGTCCGGGCGCGGCGCAGCACAAATGGTCGGGAGGTCGGCAACGGTGATCAGCGGATTCTCGGGCGATTCGAGCCACACCAGATCGCAGTCGTCAACAGCGTTCACCCAGGCGGCGGTGTCGGCCTGGTCGAGCCGGCGCACGGTCCAGCGGCCCTGACGTTCACCTTCGGCGACGATGCCCGCCACCCCGTGATACGGGTCGGTCGGGATGGCAATCGTCGAACCGACGGCGAGTCGCTGGAACACCACCGCCGCGGCCGCCATCCCCGACGCGAACGCAAGGGCCCGTCCACCATCGAGACCTCCGAGGAGCGCCTCCAACGTGTCAGTGGTCGACGTGCCGTCGGTGCGGCTGTAGACACGGTCGCCGGGGAGGTAGAAGTTGGACGCGAACACCGGCGGGACGTTGAGCGGCTCGCCCGGTGTGCGGTTGCGGGCGCCGGCGATCAGCCAGGTCTGCGGGGTCCAATCGGTCATGCCGCGACGGTACCGCCGCACGTGCCATCAGGGAGCGAGCGAACCGTCGAAGGTGGTGCACGCCTCGGGGTCAGCCGTTTGGAATCCCCGCTCGAACCACGTCCGGCGCTGCTCGGCGGTGCCGTGCCTGAACAGGTCGGGATCGACGACACGACCCGATTGCTCCAGGATCCGGTCGTCTCCGACTGCTTCGGCCGCTTCGAGGGCTTCGGTGATCTCGTCGGGCCGATCGAACAGCCCACGTTCAGAAACCGACGCCGCCCAGGCACCGGCGAAACAGTCCGCCTGCAATTCCAGGGCGACACTGAACTCGTTCGCTGCGTTCGGCGACTGCTGCTGTGCTTGGCGCACCCGGTCACTGATACCGGTCACGTTCTGGACGTGGTGACCGTACTCGTGTGCCACGATGTATTGCGCGGCGAGGTCGCCGGTGGCGGAGAACTGGTCCTGGAGCTGCTGTAGGAAGTCGAGGTCGAAGTACACGAACTGATCGGCGGGACAGTAGAACGGTCCGGTCTGCGCGGTGGCATAGCCGCAGCCCGTGTCGACGGCGCCGGAGAACAGCACGGTGTCAGTGCCGGGGAACTCACCTTGGAACGACCTCGGGAACTGGTTCTCCCAATAGAGCGAGACGTCGTCGACGGCGCCACACGCGACCTGTTCGATCTCGCTCTCACACACGGCATCCTCGCCGGGTGCCAGCTGCACGAATGGGTCAGACCCCTCGCCGCCTCCACCCAACACCCGCGGGAGGAGCACGACGGCGAGCACGACGAGGAGACCGATCACACCACCGCCGGCTTTGATCGGGACGCCACCGGTTCCGCCGCCCCGGGTACCGAACGGTGAGCGACCACCGAACGGCGAACGACCACCCGAGGATCCGGTCGAACCCCGACGATCCACGACGCGTGAAGACCGACCGGAACGGATCTTGGTCACGTACTCACCGTTCGCACACGCCGCCACGCTCGCGCCTCAGGAGTCGCTGTCAGCCCCACTGTTGAACGAGTCCTTCCATCGCTTCAGCGAGTTGACCCCGCCGCCCACGACACGTCCGGCGCCGCGACCGATCGCCTCGCTCGACGGCCGACCGGCCTCAGCCGCCGCCTTACGTACGGCCTTGGGCGCCTTCTCGGTGAAGTCGGTGTGGAACCACACGAACCACAGCACGAACGCCACGCCACCGAGCAGGAAACGGCTGGTGTTGTCGATCGACACCCAGGGTTGCACGGCACCGGCGATCAGCAGCAACATGACGACCACGTCGAGCTGCTTGTGGACCCGCTTGCCGGCCAGCCGAAACGCGCCCGCCGCGCCTTTCGCGATGGCCGCGTTGAGGATGATCACGAGACCGAGCACCGCCGGTACCGCTGGCTGCGGCATCTGCACAGCAGCGCTGATCAGCCCGATGCCGAGGAGATACTCGACGAGCTGGTGGGTCCAGAACGGACGTTGAACTCGCTCGATCGCTACCATCCCCGACGATCCTACGAGACAGGGCTCCTGGAGGAACGCGCCTGACGTTCGACGTCTCGACCTGACGAACCTCCGTCTGGCTGCGTACCGTGTCACACACGAACGATTCGCACGGGTGCGGACTGCACCGAGGAGCACCATGACCGCGACGCACTGGACCACCGCCGACATTCCCGACCAGACGGGACGTGTCGCCGTCGTGACCGGGTCGAACACCGGCCTCGGGCTCGAGACCGCCAAGGCGCTCGCCAGTTCCGGTGCCGAGGTGGTCATGGCTGTCCGCAACCTCGACAAGGGCGACGCCGCCAAGACCCAGATCCTCGAAGCCCACCCGAACGCAACGATCCACCTGCAGTCGCTCGATCTCGGGTCGCTCGACTCGATCGGCAACGCGGCCGACCAGATCCTCCAACGTCACGAACGCCTCGACGTACTGATCAACAACGCCGGCGTGATGTACACCGGATGGCAGACCACGAGCGACGGTTTCGAGTTGCAGATGGGTGTGAACCACCTCGGCCATTTCGCCCTGACGATGGCACTGCTCGAACGCCTGATGGCGACCGACGAGTCCCGAGTGGTCAACGTCAGCAGCCTCGCCCACAAGGCCAAGTCGAGACTCGATCCTGAGACGATGATGTCGGGCGAGAAGTACGACCGCGTCGCCGCGTACGGGCGCTCGAAGCTCGCTAACCTGCTGTTCACCTACGAACTCCAACGGCGGTTGGCCATGGCCGGGTCCATGACATCGGCACTCGTTGCGCACCCCGGTATCTCGAAGACCGAACTCGGACGGAACGCTCCTCGCTCGGTCCAGTTCATGGAACGCTTCAGTGGCCTGATCTTGCAGTCAGCCGAGAAGGGGGCGCTGCCGCAGCTGCGGGGGGCAACCGATCCCACAGCGACGGGCGGCCAGTACTACGGGCCCAGCGGCTTCATGGAGGGCCGCGGCTATCCGGTCGTCGTCACCTCATCACCCCGATCCCACGACGAGGATCTCCAATGGGCCCTGTGGGCTGAATCGGAACGACTGACGGCGATGACGTCGCCGATCTAGGTCGGCACGCGGCGGAGCCCCGAGGTTTCCCCCGGGGCTCCGCTCGATGTCGGTGTTCAGGTTCGGATGCGTGATCCGACGGCCGAGGCCGTCCTCACATCATGCCGCCCATGCCACCCATACCGCCGCCGCCCATGCCGCCGCCGCCATCGGCTTCGGGCTCGTCGGCAACGAGGCACTCGGTGGTGAGCACCATCGCAGCGATCGACGCAGCGTTCTGGAGACCTGCACGGGTCACCTTGGCCGGGTCGATGATGCCAGCAGCGATGAGGTCCATCATCTCGCCGGTCGCGGCGTTCATGCCGATCGGACCCTCGGCAGCCTCGATCTCGCGAACGACGACCGAGCCTTCGAGGCCGGCGTTGTTGGCGATGTTGCGAGCCGGCGCGGTGAGCGCTTCCCACACCGTCTTGGCGCCCGTCTTCTCGTCGCCTTCCAGCGAGTCGACGACGGCCTGCACGGCGGGCCGCGCACGGATGAGGGCGGTGCCGCCACCGGCGACCACGCCTTCCTCGATGGCTGCACGAACCGACGACACGGCGTCTTCGATGCGGTGCTTCTTCTCCTTGAGCTCCACCTCGGTGGCGGCGCCGACCTTGATCAGTGCCACACCGCCGGCCAGCTTCGCGAGGCGCTCTTGCAGCTTCTCGCGATCCCAGTCGGAGTCGGTGTTCTCGATCTCGGCCTTGATCTGGTTGATGCGTCCCGCAATGTCGTCCTCGGTCCCCCCACCATCGACGATGGTGGTGTTGTCCTTGGTGATCACGACGCGCTTCGCGGTGCCGAGCAGGTCGAGGGTGACGTTCTCGAGCTTGAGACCGACCTCTTCGCTGACGACCTGGGCACCGGTGAGGATGGCCATGTCCTGCAGCATTGCCTTGCGGCGGTCGCCGAAGCCGGGCGCCTTGACGGCGGCGGCGTTGAACGTGCCACGGATCTTGTTCACCACGAGTGTGGCGAGGGCTTCACCCTCGATGTCCTCGGCGATGATCACGAGCGGCTTACCGGTCTGCATCACGGCCTCGAGGGTCGGCAACATGGCCTGGACCGTCGAGATCTTGGCGCTGTTGAGCAGGATGTAGGCGTCTTCGAGGACTACTTCCTGGCGCTCCGAGTCGGTGACGAAGTACGGCGACAGGTAGCCCTTGTCGAACTGCATGCCCTCGGTGAAGTCGAGCTCGGTGCCGAAGGTATTCGACTCCTCGACGGTGACGACACCGTCTTTGCCGACCTTGTCGATGGCGTTGGCGATGACCTCGCCGATCGAAGCGTCGGCGGCCGAGATGGTGGCCACGCTGGCGATGTCGGACTTGTCGTCGACTTCCTTGGCCTGCTCGGCGATCGACTCGACGGCCGCTGCAACGGCCTTCTCGATGCCACGCTTGAGCGCCATCGGGTTGGCGCCGGCAGCGACGTTCTTCATGCCGACGTGCACCATTGCCTGTGCCAGCACGGTGGCGGTGGTGGTGCCGTCACCGGCGATGTCGTCGGTCTTGGTGGCCACTTCCTTCACGAGCTGGGCACCCATGTTCTCGAAGGGGTCCTCGAGCTCGATCTCCTTGGCGATGGACACACCATCGTTGGTGATCGTCGGGGCGCCGAACTTCTTGTCGAGCACCACGTTGCGGCCCTTGGGGCCGAGGGTCACTCGGACGGCGTCAGCGAGCTTGTTGACGCCGGCTTCGAGGGCACGGCGTGCCTCGTCGTCGAATTTCAGTACTTTTGCCATTGGGGGTTCCTCTCTGGCTTTCGAATGGGTGGGTGTGGGGAACTGATGTCGCCGAAGCGACGATCAGCTCTCCACGACCGCGAGGACGTCGCGGCTGTTCAGTACGAGCAGGTCTTCGCCGTTGACGGCGACTTCCGTGCCGCCGTACTTCGAGTACAGGACCGTGTCGCCGACCTTGATGTCGACGGGGATGATGTCGCCCGAGGTCTCGGAGCGCTTGCCCGGACCAACGGCGAGGACTTCACCCTGCTGCGGCTTCTCCTTGGCGGTGTCGGGGATGACGAGACCTGATGCGGTCTGCGTCTCGGCCTCGTTCGGACGGACCACGATGCGGTCATCCAGCGGCTTCAGGTTCATGGTGTAAGCCTCCATTGGCTTGCTCACTGCGGGTTCGATCCCGTTGGGTCTGATGTGCCGGAGCGAGTTGGCACTCGACCCGGGCGAGTGCCAATGCTAGACCGCCGACCCCACCGTTGGCAACCGACACCCGAGAGTGCCAACGAGTGATCGATGAGTAGATGCCATGTAGACGATCTGTAGACTGCTTACATGACCACAACGACGATTCGCGTCGATCTCGAGACCCACGCTCGTCTCGTCGAACTCGGAGCGGCCCGGCGGGAGTCGTTGATGCAGACCGTCCGAGATGCCGTCGACGCACTCCATCGCGAGCAGTTCGCCCATGAGGTCTCCTCCGAGTTGGCGGCACTGCGCGACGACGGCGAGGCATGGGCTGCGTACCTGGCCGACGCGGAGACCACGAACGTCGCCGATGGCATCGGTTGACGAACTCTGGCTCGTCGACTTCGGCGACCCGTTCCCCGATGAGTCCGCACACCATCGACCGGCGGTGGTGCTCGGACCCCACTCCACGTTCGGGCCCGATTTCCCGTTCGTGATCGTCTGCCCGGTCACCACCACCCACCGCGGGCTGTCACTGCATGTCGAGATCGAACCCTCGGAGATCAACGGCCTCGACGAGATCAGTTACGTCCAATGTGAACTCGTTCGCTCGATCAACGCTCGTCGGCTGCTCCACCGATTGGGGACGATCGACAACACGACGAGCGGCGAGATGCACCGAGTCGTCCGGATGTTGCTCGGTCACTGAGCTGGAGCCAGATGCCGTTCTCGGCGGTCGACCGTAGCGATGGGCCTGCGGGAAGTGCGCCAAGCCGGGTGGGCGTGGCGAACTCAAACGCTCGCTGCGAAGTGACGGACCACTGCCGGGGTCCCGCTCGCGGGAAGGTCGAGCGCTGCAAGGTCTGGCATGCCGATGGTGTGCCAATAGGCGAAAGCTTGCTCGGGTGTGACGATCGCGGGCGACACCAAGAGAGACGTCAGTGCCCGATCGCCGGAGCACACCACCACGTCACCGTTGGGACTGGACTCGCCCTGCCTCCCTATGGCTGCAAGGAATCGGCCCCCAGAGTCGCACGATCGTTCCCAACCCCGAGCGTCTCGATCATCTTCGGTTCCGGTCCGGCTGCCAGCACGCTCGCCGCACGCAGCCAAGGTCACGACGCCAGCGCAGTTGCTTGACGACGCCCTTCGGGAGTGAGCCCCCACGTCGTTGGATGCGTGGCGGTGTTCAGATCGGATTGGCAATGACGGACCGGAATGACACGCACGAACGCAGCGTATGAAAACGACGATATCCAACAACTTGTCAGCGGCTGGCTCGGTCGCTGCAATCCTGCCCCACAACGACTTCATCACCGCTCCGCAATTCGTTGCGCCGAAGCCTCCGATACTCTCATCGACGCCATCCGCCACGGCCGATAGGAATCAGTCGGTGGGGAGGAGCGAACCACCTGAAGTTCAGCCGCCGACGATGGCGGTGCCGCCGATCCCACACGAGTCGAACGCTGCCACAGTAGTCGCATCGTCCGCCGGCGTCGGCCCATCCGTGCTCCCGAGCAGGTCGACGAAGCCCTCGGCACCGAATCCGGCAACGAGCGCGTCGGTGGCACAGGTGCATCCCAGGAGGAAGAACGGGATGACCGCTTCGAGTGCTGCGTCGCCGTCGCCAACATCTCGTTCCGACGTGGGAACCGTTGCCGTCGCTTTCGTCACCGTCGTTGCCGACGACGAAGCACGGCCAGGAGCGGTGGCCTTCGCCGACGTAACGACCACGGATCCAGGATCTGGATCGGATCCACACGCCGAGAGGCCGAGAGTGACGCCGACTCCGGCCACCATGATCACGCGCATCAACGATCTCATCAGCTGACCGTATCGACGTCCGACAACGCCATGGCCGATGCCACGAGCTCCAGCGTTTCGGCGAGAGGCAGGCCGATCACGTTGGTGACGCTGCCTTGCACCTGGCGTACGAGCGCTCCGCCCGCACCCTGGATCGCGTAGCCGCCTGCCTTGCCGAACGGCTCGCCGGTACCGACATACCAATCGACGAGCTGCGGCGTCAGATCGACGAACTGCACCGCCGTCTCCACCACCAGCGTCTCGAACGCGGTCGTCGACCCGGGATTCGTCGTCGACGGGAGCCACGCCACGGTCACGCCCGTGTGGACGAGGTGGGTACGGCCCGACAGGAGCTCCAGCATGCGACGAGCGTCGGTGGCATCGACTGGCTTCTCGAAGATCTGGCCGTCGACGTCGACGGTGGTGTCGGCAGCGATCACGATCGCCTCGCCCCCGACGCGCTCGACGATGGCAGCCGATTTCTCGCGAGACAAGCGAGCCACATACGCCGACGGTACTTCGCCCTGACGCACCGATTCGTCGATGTCGGCCGGCATCACCTCGAACTCCACGCCCACGGAACCCAGCAACTCGGCGCGCCGTGGCGACGCCGACGCCAGCACCAACCAACGGCCACGCAGGTCGAGAAGTGTCACATCAGGCCCGGCACGGTGTGACAGTTCAGCCGCCGGAGAGGGCCATGACGTGGTCGTCGTCGGGGACGGTGACGTCGTCGAGGAGTTCGTCGCGGCGGTGGCCGTCGAGCCAACCCTCGGGGAGGCTCACTCTGATGGGGCCGTTGGTGTGGCCACGCTTGATGCGCTCGCCACCGTCGACGATCTGCGCTGTCGGGTCGAGCCCAGCGACGATGTCTTCCAACTCCATCAACGACTTCACCATCGAGAAGCGCCGGCGCACCTCGGGGCCCACCGGGTAGCCACTCATGTACCAGCCGGTGTGCTTGCGGAAATCGCGCATCGCGTAGTCCTCGCCGAGGTGCTCGACGAGCAGTCCGGCGTGTCGCACCATCACCGCACACACCTCACCCAACAGACGGCTCGGCGGCACCGGTCGACCGGCAAGCGCCTCGACGAGGTCGCCGAACAACCACGGTCGACCGAGGCATCCGCGGCCGATCACCACACCGTCACAACCGGTCTCGGCCATCATGCGTACGGCGTCGGATGCCTCCCAGATGTCGCCGTTGCCCAACACCGGGATCGAACCCACCGCGTCCTTCAGCTCGGCAATCGCCTCCCAGCGCGCCTCGCCCGAGTAGTGCTGCTGCACGGTGCGGGCATGCAGCGCGATCGACGCCACGCCCTCCTCGGCGCACACCTCGCCGGTGCGGATGTGCGTCAACCAGTCGTCGAACAGCCCCATACGGAACTTGGCAGTGACCGGCACCCCGTAGGGCGAGGCGTTCGACACCGCCGCTCGCAGGATCGCCCGCAGCAACTCGGGACGAGCCGGCACGGCCGCTCCCCCGCCTCGACGGGTGACCTTCGCTGCTGGGCATCCGAAGTTGATGTCGATGTGATCGACCCGCCCGGCATCGCACAACTTGGCGACAGCGCGGCCCATGATGTCGGGATCGCTGCCGTACAACTGCAGGCTGCGCGGGTGCTCGTCGGGGGCGAAGCTGATCATCCGGTCGGTCTTCGCGTTGGCGTGCACGACCGGTGTGGCCATCACCATCTCGTTCACATACACCAGCCCTGGCGCGAACTCACGGCACATCGTGCGGAACGGCGCGTTGGTGACGCCCGCCATCGGGGCGAGCACCACGGGAGCCGACAGCTCGAACTGACCGATCCGGAACGACATGATCCGAACAACGGTATCCGCGCACCGATTACATCGCGGTCTGACCCCTGTTGTGATCAGTCGGGGAGGGCGTCGGCCAGCGAGTGGGGGTCGAGATCGATGGCCAGCCACAGCGGCTGGTCGAGTTCCGCGCGCTCGGGCGGGGTGGTGGCGATCACGAGGCGGCCGGCGGCAGCGGCTTCGTCGAGCACCCGCCGGTGTGCCGGCAGCGCGAACTCGATCACGAAGGCGCACTTGACCGGCGTCGAGATGATCACCGCGAGAAAGAACCGCCACGTCCCGTCGCCGGTCGGCACCGCCGCGGCCTCGGTGGCGATGTCACCGATCCCTTCGATGGCGTGCACACGGGCGAGATCGGCGACCTCCGGATGGTCGCTGGCGTCGACCACGACGGTGGGAAGTTGCTCTCCGGTGACGTCGATCATCGCCCCGGTCTCCAACACCGGCAAGATCACGATCTCGGATTCGTCAGCCACGGTGTGTGTGTCGCAAATCTCGATTGGGGTCTGACCCCAATCGAGATCTTGCGTCTCAGTCGATGAAGGGGAGGCGAAGGTTGGGGGTGGCCCCCACATCGAGCGGGGTCGGGCCGTCGGAGCGCAGGCGATGCCAGCCGGCCGCGGCGATCATCGCGGCGTTGTCGGTGCACATCGCACGGCTCGGCAGGAACCCCTGGATGCCATCGACCTCGCAGGCTTCCAGCAGCTCCTCGCGCAGCAAGGAGTTCGCGGCAACTCCACCGCCGAGCACGATGCCGGTTGCGCCGATCTCGGCCGCAGCGCGCCGCGCCTTGGTGACGAGCACGTCGACGACCGCCGCCTGGAACGAGGCCGCAACATCTTCCGACGACACGTCTGGATGCTTGCGTACGTAGTTGACCACAGCGGTCTTGAGTCCGCTGAACGAGAAGTCGTATCCCTCGTCCATGATCGCGCGCGGGAACCTGATCGCCTCGGGATCGCCGTCGAGCGCCGCCCGGTCGATCGCCGGACCACCCGGATAGCCGAGGTCGAGGAACCGTGCCACCTTGTCGAATGCTTCACCGGCGGCATCGTCGATGGTCTGGCCGATCAACCGGTAGCGACCGTGGTCCTGCATCTCGATCAGCATCGTGTGACCTCCCGATACCAACATCACCAGCAACGGGAACTCGAGCGTCGGGTCCTCCAAGGAGGCCGCGTACAGATGCGCCTCCATGTGGTTGACGCCGATGAACGGGACGTCCCATGCCATCGCCAGCGCTTTGGCTGCCGACACGCCGACGAGGAGCGCCCCGATCAGACCCGGACCGACCGTGCATGCCACGGCGTCGATGCGCTGTTCGTCGACGCCCGCTTCGACGATCGCCCGTGCGATGACCGGGTTCAGCATTTCGAGGTGCGCACGCGACGCGACCTCCGGAACCACCCCACCGAAATCGGCGTGCAGATCGACCTGGGTCGACACCACGTTCGACACGACGTCGTAGCCACCGAGCACGAGCGCCGCAGCAGTCTCGTCGCAGCTCGTCTCGATGCCGAGCACCAGCGTGGACTCGTCGATCGTTCGAGATGTGCCTGGGGACTCGGCGTATGTGGTCCCGAGCACATCTCGAACATCGTCGGCGTTCACGACAAACCCCGTCGCTCGGCGTCGGCGCGGATCGAGTCGAGCAGCGCCCGGTACTCGTCACCCTGGATGTCGTTGCACCACATCACGATCGCGTCCTCGGTGTTCTCGTAGTAGCGCGCCCGCACACCCGCTGGGCTGAACCCGAACCGACGGTAGAGCTCCTGGGCACCGGTCGACGACACCCGCACCTCGAGCGTCCAACCGGCACATCCCCGTGCTATGGCCGCATCGGCCAATGCGAGCAGCAGCGCCGTTGCGATGCCGTTGCGTTGCTGCTCGGGCTGCACGGCCACGTTGGTCACGTGCGCTTCGTCCCCGTTCAACCAGAGCCCAGCGTACCCGACGACGCGACCGCGGCTGCGGCCTCGACGACGACCCCGCTCCAGCGAGTGGCCGTCGGCGCGGCGAGCAACGAGGTATCGCCGAGTCCCGGATCGGACCTGGGCGAGCTCGCTCTCGAAGACGCCCTGCGACCACGTTCTCGGATAGCTGACGGCCTCGATCTCCATCACCCCACGGCGGAGATCGCGACGATGCATCGGTTCGAGCGTGATGTCGCCGATCACGTCGAAGCCGGCGTCGACGTCACGCCGCAAGAGCCGCTCGATCACACTCATCGCGTCACCCGAGTCGACCAGTTGATCTGGGCGTCCGGAGCCCGCAGGTAGATCGGCTCGATCTCACGAGGGTTCACCCATTCCTCGCGCAGTGCCTTGGCGTGAGCGAGTTGCACGAGCGGCGCCGCCGACGGATGTGCGTCGCCGCCGATCTCGCAGCGGAACCCGTCGAGGATCTCGTCGCGGTAGCGCGCCGCGCCGTCGCCGACGCAGAGCACGTCCTGACTGCGTGCCAACAAGTCGGCAACGAGTTCCTCCACCGAACCAACGGTCGGTTCGGCCACCTGCTGGAGACCGCCGGGAACCTGGCGGTACATGGCGTAGAACACCTCGGCCTTGCGGGCATCGATGACCGGCACGACGACCCGGTCGGTGTGCCGGCACGGGAACGCCAACAGGTCGAGCGACGAAATGCCGATCATCGGAATGCGCAGCGCCTGGGCGATCGCCTTCGCCGCAGCCAGCCCGACACGCATCCCCGTGAACAACCCCGGTCCGACGTCGACGGCGACCACGCTGATCTCGTCGAGGTCGATATCGGCCCGGCGAAGCATGAACTCGATCGCCGGCACGAGCGTTTCGACGTGGCGGCGGCCCTTGGTGATCTCGAACAGCCCGATGACGCCCTCGTGGCCACCCACGGCGACGCTGACGCGCTCGGTGGCCGTCTCGATACCGAGGATCAGCATCGATAAACCTCACAGGCCTCGACGAGCCGGCTCCAACGCGACGCCCAGTTCGGTCCGCTCGCAGAGATCTCGATCAGGCGAGCGCTGTCGGCGAGATCGTCCACATCCATGTCCACATCATCGTCGGCGAACAGGGCGGATTCGAGGTGGACGACGAGGTGGTCACCGAACAACGCCTCGGCCACGTCGCCCCACTCGACGAGCACGATTCCCTCGTACTCGGCGAGTTCGTCCAACGCGAGATCAGCGATCTCTGCGGTGCGATCGAGTCGATACAGGTCGGCGTGATGCAACGCCTTGGCGCCACGCCCGGAGCCGGGGGCGATGTCGAAGGTGTGCACGAGCGTGAACGTGGGCGAGGTGATCGGTTCGGTGACACCGAGGGCCGCACCGAAGCCCTTCGCGAATGCGGTCTTGCCGGCGCCCATCTCGCCGGACAGTACGATCATGTCGCCTGGGCGGCACAGTTCGGCCATTGCCGCAGCGATTGCATGGGTGTCAGCCAGTGACGAGGCACGAAGTTCAAGCATCGTTCCGACCCACTCCGTCGATGCTACGACCGTGACGGCGCGGCACGCGCCGACCGAGCCCGCACACGATCTCGTAGCCGATCGTGCCGAGGAGGTCGGCCCAGTCCTCGGCACGGATGCGTTGCGGACCATTCGGACCGTCCTGTTCACCGATCAGGACCACCTCGTCGGCGACCGCTACGGCGTTGTCGCCATCACCCTCGTCACCGCAGTCGACCATCAACTGATCCATCGTGACCACCCCGACGATCGGGCGCCGCCGGCCGCCGATGAGCACATGACCACCGACCTCGAACAACCGTCGAGGCACCCCGTCGGCATACCCGATCGGAACCGTCGCCACGGTGGTGTCGTTCACGAAGGTGTGCCGCTGCCCGTAGGAGATCCCACTCCCGGCGGCCACCCGCTTGACGTAGGAGACCCGGGCCTTCAACGACAATGCCGGTCGAAGGTCGCCACACAGCGAGTCGACACCGTGGCCCGGGGAGATGCCGTAGATAGCGATCCCTGCCCGCACGAACGAGCGCCGAGCGTCCGGGTGCGCCATGGCGCCAGCGGAGTTCGCGACATGCACCAGGACACCCGACGACAGCGACAGCGCCTCGAGCGCATCGTCGAAGCGCGAGAGCTGCACGGCCGTGAAATCGTCGTCGGGCTGGTCGGCCATCGCGAGGTGGGTGTACACCCCGACGAGGCGCAGCGCCGGAGCGCAAGCGTCGATCGTTGCGATCATCTCGGCGACACCGTCGGCCTGCACACCGACGCGCTGCATGCCCGTGTCGATCTTGAGGTGCACCGGCACGCCGTCGACCCCGCGATCGAGTGCGGCCGCTGCGAGCGCGGCGATGAACGGCGCCGTGTACACCGTGGCCATCAGGCGGTATCGAACGATGTCGTCGACGGCGTCGATCGGCTGCTCGCTGAGCACCAGGATCGGCGCGTCGACACCGGCGTCTCGAAGTTCGACACCTTCCTGCACGAGCGCCACGCAGAGCCCCTGCGCGCCCGCCTCCAGAGCGGCATGCGCCACCTCGACGGCACCATGGCCGTAGCCACCAGCTTTGACCACCGCCCACAGCGCACTGGGCGACACGTTCGCTCGGAGATGCTCGATGTTGTGGCGGATCGCGTCGAGGTCGACGTCGACCCAGGCCCAGCGTGTCGGCACGTCGGGTTCGCTCACAACGAACCCACCGCGGCGGGGATCAGGTCGACGATGTCACCGGCGAGCAGTCCGCGGCGCGGCCCTCGCCTGGCCGCGTCGGCGTGGAGCCAAGCAGCTGCCGCAGCGGCTCGTTCGGGGGCGAGACCGGCGGCGAGGAGCGCACCGATCATCCCGGCGAGCACATCGCCCGAGCCAGCCGTTGCCAGGCGCTCGTCACCGTGGTCGACCACGAGCACCTCACCGTCGGGAGTGGCCACGATGGTGGCCGGACCCTTCAGCAACACCAAGACGCCGAGTTCGGCCGCGAGCCCGCGAGCAGCCGTGACCCGGTCGGCTCCCGGCAAGTGCCCGGCGAGCAACGAGAACTCGCCGTCGTGCGGCGTGATCACCGTCGGACGACCCCGCTGCCGCAGGAGCGGACCGGCGCCATCGGCGCTCCATGCCGCAGCGAAGATCGCGTCGCCATCGATCACCACCGGCAGCATCGCGTCAGCGATCAGTGTGCGTGTCGATGCAATCGTGCCCTCTTCACGTCCGAGTCCGGGCCCGATCACCAGCGCACCGAACCGCTCCAGGTCACTGAACACCTCAGCGTGGAAGTCGGTCGCCTGAATGCGGTGCTGGATGATCTCGCTGCGCGCATCCGGGACGATTCCCGGGCTCGACAACGTCACCAACCCAGCCCCCGAGCGGGCGGCCGCCTCGGCGGACATCCGACCAGCGCCCAGCATTCCCGGGCTGCCAGCGACCACGCGCACGGCACCCTTCCACTTGTGCGCACCACCGGCTCTCGTCGGCCACCAGGCCGCAACGTCGGATCGCTCGACGAGGTGCTGCGTGGCGCGAGTCACGTCGAGTCCGATGTCGGCCACCTCGACGTCGCCGCTCAGCTCGCGACCGGCGCCGAACAACAAGCCCGGCTTCAGCGCTTGGAACGTCACCGTACGGTCGGCGGCGAGCACGCCGGGGCCAGCCTCGCCGGTCAGTGCGTTCACGCCACTCGGGATGTCGACGGCGAGCACCAGCGGCCGTTCACCGCGCCTCGCCAGGACGGCGGGAGCAATCCATTCGCCACGGAAGCCCGTGCCGTACGCAGCATCGATCACCAGATCGCACGGCGGGAGCACCGGGGGCCGCATCGCAGCGTCGATCACCCGGACCTTCACCCCTCGCCGTTCCAGGTAGGTACCAGCCGTGCGGCCGTCGTTACCGTTGTTGCCACCGCCCGCGAGCACGTTCACCACCCGGCCGTATGCGCCGCCGAGCATGTCGAGCGCCACTCGGGCCGTGGCCCGTCCGGCTCGGTCGATGAGTTCGTCGACCGGTTCGGGCGCTGCAGCGTCGATCTCACGCATCTCCTGCGGCGTCACGATCGGGATCACGTCCACGAGCGTAACGACGCAAGCTGGCGGCCGAACCCCATTGCCGCCTCAGCCGCCTATCAGCGACTCCTTCAGATCTCGCTTGACGAACTTGCCGCTGGCGTTGCGCGGGAGCGACTCGTCGAGGAACCACACCCGCTCGGGGACCTTGAACTTCGCCATCTTCTGGCCGAGACGCGAGAGCAGTTCCTCCTCGGTCATCGATGCGCCTGGCGACAGCACGATCGCTGCACCGACGATCTCACCGAGCCGGTCGTCGGGCACGCCGAACACCGCTGCCTCGGCGACGCCGTCGAGTTCGTAGATGGCTGCCTCGACCTCGGAGCAGTACACGTTCTCACCACCGCGCAGCACCATGTCCTTGATGCGGTCGACGATGAAGACGAACCCGTCGTCATCGATGGTGGCGACGTCACCGGTGTGGAACCAGCCGTCACGAATGGATTCGGCAGTTGCTTCGGACCGGTTGAGGTACCCCTTGATGACGATCGCTCCGCGCACGCACAGCTCGCCGGGCTGGCCGGCTGGGACCTCGTTGTCGCTCTCGTCGACGAGCTTCGCCTCGAGGGTCGGGACCACGCGGCCACACGACGACGGCTTGGCGACATACAGGCTGCCCGAGCTGGCGGTGACGATGCCGTGGGTCTCGGTGAGGCCGTAGCCGGTGCTCGGCACTCCGCCCGCCAGCGACTTGTCGATCTTGTCGACGAGGTCGGGCTGCAACGGCGCACCGCCGCCGCCCATCCCGGCCAGGGTCGAGGTGTCGCGCGTCGCCCAATCCGGGTGCATCAACAGTTCGCGACTCATCGTGGGCACGCCCGAGAAGTTGGTGACACCTTCTCGTTCGATGAGCTCCAACGCTCGACCGGCGTCCCACTTGTAGGTGAACACGATGCGCCCGCCGGAGATGGTCGCCGGGTGCAGCAGACAATTGTTCGCGGTGACGTGGAACAGGGGCGTCGGCGCCATGAACACCGCCTGCTTCGGCTGGCCGTTGTCGTCGGTCGGTGCAGGCGACGGCACGACGCCGGCCTTGGCTGCGGCAAGACCCGCGACGGTGGTCATGAACACGATGTTGAGCAGGTTGTGCACCGACCCCCGGTGGGTGAGCTGCGCTCCCTTCGGAAACCCGGTGGTACCGGAGGTGTAGAAGATGCAGGCATCGTCGTCGGGGTCGATGTCGACCACGGGCAGGTCGGCTGGCGCCGCTGCAGGATCGATGACGTCGACCCACCGCTCGGCACCATCGGGCAGATCGCCGTCGTAGCGAACGGTCATCAGCGCCAGCGGCGCGTCGGCACGAAGCTCATCGAGCACTGGCAGCACCCGCTCGACGCGTTCGCCGTCGGCGATCAGCACCTTCGGCTTCGAGTCGGACAGTCCGAACTTCATCTCCTCCGTGGTCCACCACGCGTTCATGCCGACGACAGCGGCACCGATCGAGATCGTGGCCCAGTAGCCGAACACCCACTCGGGATAGTTCCGCATGGCCAACGCCACCCGATCGCCGGGCTGCACACCGTGCACATCGACCAGTCGAGCGGCCAGCGCCCTGATGATCGCGTCGGCTTCGGCGAAGGTGTAGCGCTCGTCTTCGTAGACGACGTAATCGCGGTCGCCGTAGCCTCGCGCCATCTCCCACACGGTTCGCATCGTCGGTAGCGAGGATGTGAACACCTTGATCGGCACCCCCCGCACGTCGATCACCTCGGTCGCGAACTGCGCCCCCGGCGCCGTCAACTCGTCCCACGCCTCTTGATACTGCTCGAACATGGCGAGCATGTTTGCAGCGCCACGCTCCCAAGTCCTCATCGGGGCCATCGGCCGCCAGGCCGAGCGATGAGTTTCCGCGCGGACAGGTCGCGCGAAGACTCATCGCCTCGACGCAACCAACCCGAGCGATGAGTTTCCGCGCGGACAGGTCGCGCGAAGACTCATCGCTCAGGTGCGTCAGCCGGCGCCGATGACGTAGGCGGCAGCCATCACGTCGCTGTGGGTGAGCGATAGATGCCAGGTGACGATCCCGGCCTCGGCTGCCAGTTCGGCAGCACGACCCGACAGTGCGAGTGATGGTCGACCCGACTCGGCCCGTTCCACCCAAGCGTCGTGGAAATTGAATGCCCCGAGGCCGACCCCCAGCGACTTCATCACCGCCTCGCGAGCAGCGAAGCGCGCTGCCAGCGACGGCACCGGGTCTGCCTTGCGGGCCACATAGGCGAGTTCGACCTCGGTGAACAAACGGGTCCGCATCGACGGGGTGCGCTCGAGCGAACGGCGGAACCGTTCGATGTCGACGAGATCGACCCCGATCCCGATGACACTCACTCGACGGCCCCGGCAGCGCTCACCGGCGCCAATGGTCGGCGGCGTCGGAGATCGGCTCGATCAGCAACTCGGCGACCGGCAACTCGCCCAACAGCGACTCGTCGAAGCTGCCCTCGGTTTCGGTGACCCAGTCGACGAGTCGGTCGTAGCGGCGGTCGTAGCCCTGCAGGACCCCGCGCATCACCTCGGCGGGCAGACGATCGTGGAAGGCGAGATGCAGCAGCGTGATGCCGGTGGTCTCGCCACCCTTCACCTCGGGCACGAAGGCCACCGTGCGTCCATCGCTGCGACCAACAGCCACGAGCACCTCGCGTTCGGAGGCCACCCGGTGCTTGGTACCGCGCAGCTCGGCACCGTATTCGACACGGCTCGACAGGTCGCGCGAGATACCACCTCGGTCGATGATCGAGATGGTGTCGCCGTCGATGCGGTAGCGGGTGAAGCCACGCACGTCGGCCACCGCCGGGTCGAGGTCGGCCAACACCTTGAGCGTGCGATAGCTGAGGACGTCGCGCCCGGCGCCAGCTTCGAGCACCGCCTGCACGAGGGGGCGATTGATGACATCTTCGTCGCTGCGAGAGATCCCGACCGTGACGGTCTTGGCCTGGTGCTTGATGGTGTCGACGGGTCGGGTGAGTTCGTCGATGGCCCGGGTGAGCGCCGTCACCACGTCGTCGATCAGCGCCGCCGGCGTGCCGACCTTGCCCGACTGGTGCTGGTACTGCTCTACCGGTCGATCGGACGACACGTCGCGGAGCAGCCCGTACAGCCGCGCAGCGGTGGAGGCTTCCAGGTGACCGTCGTACAACCCCGACCGCAACCCGTCCTGGAAGCGTTCGACGGGTTGGCGCACGTCGATGCGCAAGCGGGCAACGACCTCGTCGCCCGACAGTTGCTCGCCGACGAGCCGCTCGATGGTCTCGCGGGCCTCGCGCAAGGGGTTCGCAGAGGCGTCGATGGCCAGCGCTGCTTCGTAACCGAAGAGATGACCGACCATCGCCGACAGCACGAAGCCGAGCGCCGGGTCGACCGGCGGCACGTTGATGGTGGCGGCTGCGTTGTAGCGGGTCTCGCCGTCGTTGGCGATGACGATCGGCGTGGCCTTGTGGGCGGTGAAGATCGCCACTTCCTTGGCGACGTCGTCAGCGGTGGAGCCGACGAGGCCGGCGGCACACACGAGGATCAGCGGCTCGGACGACAGGTCGATGTGCTTCTTGTCCTCGGTGGAATCGCAGGCCATCGACTTATAGCAGAGTTCGCTGAGCTTGATCCGCACCTCTTCGGCAGCGACCTTGTTGGGGCCGTTGCCGACCACCGCCCAGTAGCGCTTCGATGGGGCGAGCCGGCGCGCAGCGTCGGCGATGACGTCGCGACGAGTGAGCACCTCGCCCAACGCATCGGGCAACTCGCGCAGCGAAGCGAGAAGTTCGGAGCGGCGCCGGGCATCGCCGATTCCAGTGGCCTCGGCGATCGCGCACGACAGTAGCGCCCCGGCTGCCACCTGGGCGTAGAACGCCTTGGTGGACGCGACGCTCATCTCCACGTCGCGACCATCGGAGGTGTACAGCACACCGTCGGCCTTGTCGGTGAGGTCGCTGCTTCGCCGGTTGACGATGCCGATCACCGCAGCACCACGCGAGCGCAGGAGGTCGACGGTGCGGTTCGTGTCGGTCGTGGTGCCCGACTGGCTGACCGCAATGGCCAACGTGTCGCTCATGTCGAGTCGCATGCCGAAGCCCGAGAGTTCGGTGGCGGTGATCGCGACGACATCGAGCGTGGCGTTGGTGAGTTCGTCGAGGATGGCTGCCGTGCTCTGGCCGGCGACGGCAGCAGTTCCCTGCCCGATGACACGAATTCTCGTGATCGTGCCGGCAGCGAGCCGGGCAGCCACAGCGTCGGGAAGCGCCCGTTGGCCGACCTCGGCACAGAGCAGGCCGTCGCGTTCGACGATCTTGCCGCGCAGCGTCTTCGCGAAGCTGAGCGGCGCCTCGGAGATCTCTTTGAGCAAGAAGTGCGGAAAGTCGCCACGGTTGATGTCGCGGGTGGTCACCTCTGCCGTGGACACGTCAGCGGCGATGACCGGCAGGTCGGACCCGTCGTAGGCGACGCGCACGATGCCGTCGAGTTCACCGGCGTGGGCGCCGTCGAGCATCACGATCTCGCCGCCGTGCTCGCCGTCCATGCGGACGTACCGGGCGGTCTCCTCGACCACGCCGTACGGCTCGCTCGCGACGATGTAGCAGTCGTCGGCGAGGCCGATGTAGAGCCCCTGGCCGCTGCCGCGGAGCGCGAGGAACAGCTGTGAGGGTGCCTCGGCGCTGGCGACGCCGATTGCCACCGACCCGTCGAACTCGTTGACCGTTCGACGGAACGCCTCGGCGAGGTTCGTCGTTGCGGCGTGACGGGCGACGAGCGCTGGAATCACCTTCGCGTCAGTGGTGATCGTCGGCGCGATGCGCAAGCCGTGTTCGGCTCGCAGGTCGGCATGGTTGTCGACATCGCCGTTCAGCGCAGCGACCACGTAGGGCGGCGTTACTCCACCGGGTTGTTCGACTTCGAACGAGTTCAGCGGGTGCGTGTTGGGCTCGCTGATGATGCCGACGCTCGCCCAGCGGGTGTGGCCGAGGAGGGCGACGCGCGCTGTCGGCGACTGCAGGGCGCGGCGCAGCAGCGCGTCAGCGTCCAGCGCCCGGCGCAGCGCTGCGGTGTTGTCGCCCAGTTCACCGATCTCGGCGGCTGCCTTGTACACGAACGACAGGCATCCCCCAGCGTCGACGACGGCTCCGGACTGGAACAAGGGGTCGGCACCGCGCTCGGCAACGAGGGTGGCCAACGCGACGGCGTCGATGTCGTGGCCCCAGACGAACACATGGAGGCCGGCCGAGTCGCGGCCGCGCACTTCGAGGCGATCGATCGCCGAGAACGCCTGTTGCACGGCCAGATAGCCGCCGAGCACGGACGCCGGCGCGTCACGCCCGGCGAGTGCCTCGACTTCGCGAGCGGTACGCAACCGATCGTGGCGGATCGCCCAGAGCGCATCCTTCAGATCGATCAGCTCGGCGTTCGCTCGTTCGAGTCGCTCTGCGTCGAGTTCGTCGGCGTTGGTGTCGAGCCCACGCTCGATGTCGGCAGTCGCTGCATCGAGCTGATCGAGCCGGGCGGTGATCGCCGCCACCACGTCGACATTGCCGACCAACGCCAGCACTCCGGGCAGTCCACGCAACGCCTCATCGACCGCTCGGGAGCGACTCGTTCCTTCCACCACGTCGGCAGGAATCGACGAGATCGCAGCCGCCGCGCGGTCCAACCCGGCGAGGAGCTCCGCCACTTCGGGCGCTGCTCGTGTCGTGGGTCGACTGACGATGCCGATGATGCCGCACATGGCCTTCCAGGCTACTCCCGGTTGAGCCGACGTTCGGGGCGCCGGGCGTCAGTTGGCGAGGCGCTGGGCTGCGGCGGCGAGGGTGTCGGCGACCTGCTGAGCCTGCTCGTGCGTGGGCGCTTCCACCATCACCCGCACCAGCGGTTCGGTACCGCTCGCACGGACCAGGATGCGGCCGCTGTAGCCGAGGTCGAGTTGCGCAGCAGTGATCTCGTCGGCGAGCCGGTCGGCGGCGTCGGGCATGCGGTGCGCCACCCGCACGTTCACCAGCACCTGCGGCAGCGACGTCATCGTGGCGGCAGCAATGTCGGCGAGCGGCCGATCGCCTCGCTGCACGGCGTCGAGCAGGGCGATGGCGCTGAGGATGCCGTCGCCCGTGGTCGCATGATCGGCGAAGATCACGTGGCCGGACTGTTCCCCGCCGAGCGAGAAACCGCCGGCAGCGAGCGCTTCGAGCACGTATCGGTCACCGACTGCGGTGTCGACCACGTTGACGCCGGCCTCGCTCATTGCGAGACGGAACCCGAGGTTGGTCATCACGGTGACCACGACGGTGTCGTGACGCAACTGGCCCCGCGCCTTCAGGTCGTTGGCGATGATCGCGATGATGTGGTCACCGTCGACGACCTTGCCGGCATGGTCGACCGCGATCAGTCGGTCGGCATCGCCATCGAGCGCGATGCCGACATCGGCGCCGTGTTCGACGACCGCAGCGGCCACGAGTGATGGTGCCGTTGCTCCGCAGCGGTCGTTGATGTTGCGACCGTCGGGCGTAGCGGCCACCACGACCACCTCGGCGCCTGCGGCTCGGAGCGCTTCGGGCCCGATCTGGTTGGCAGCGCCGTTGGCGGCATCGAGCACGATGCGCAGACCGTCGAGCCGGAGCCCGTCGAGGTAGGCGACGAGGTGCTCGATGTACGCGTCGTGGTCGGCGGATGCATCGACGACGGACCCTGTCACCTCAGCGGACGGGAGCGCGTCGAGCGCTGCGAGTTCGGCTTCGATCCGGCGTTCGACGTCGTCGCTGAGCTTCACACCGCCACGGGCGAACAGCTTGATCCCGTTGTCGGACCACGGGTTGTGCGATGCCGACACGACAGCGCCGAGCGCACCACGGCGCTGGGCTTCGAAGGCCACCTGCGGCGTGGGCGCCACGCCGAGTCGGATCACCTCGAGTCCCTCGGCGGCGAACCCGACACAGAGCGCTCGGTCGAGGACCTCGGTGGATTCACGGGTATCGCCCCCGACCACCACGCTCGTCACGCCGTCGGTGCCGAGCACTCGTGTAGCGGCACGGCCGAGTTGAGTCGCGAATTCGGTGGTCAGTTCGCTGAGCGCGACGCCACGGACCCCGTCGGTGCCGAACTGCATCGGGCGGACCCGATCAGCGCTTGGTGAACTGCGGCGCCTTGCGGGCCTTCTTGAGGCCGTACTTCTTGCTCTCCTTCTTACGCGAGTCACGCGTGAGGAGTCCGGCCTTCTTCAGTGTGGCGCGGCTCTCGGGATCGATCTCGAGGAGCGAGCGGGCGATCGCCAGGCGCATCGCACCGGCCTGCCCGCTGACGCCACCGCCGTGGATCGACGCCGTGATGTCGTAGTTCTCGCGGGTGTCGGTGACGGTGAGTGCCTCGGTGACGACCATCCGCGAGACCGCAGTGGGGAAGTACACCTCGAGGGTCTTGCCGTTGATGGCGAACTGGCCGGTGCCGGGGCGGAGCTGGGCCCGGGCGACGGCTCGCTTGCGGCGGCCGGTGGTCTGAGTGAGCGGAATGGTTCCCATGTGTGTGCGTCTCTCTAGCTACGTCGGTCGTTCAGCGGGCCCTGGCGGCCGGGAATTCGATCTTGGTGGGGGTCTGGGCGGTGTGCGGGTGCGACGGGCCGGCGTACACCTGGAGCTTCAGCAGTTGCTGGCGACCGAGCGGGCCCTTGGGGAGCATGCCGCGGACCGACTTGCGCAGTGCGTCTTCGGGCTTGCGGGCGTGCAGGTGGGCGTAGGTCTCGGACTTGATGCCGCCCGGGTAGCCGCTGTGGCGGTACACCATGGTGCGGTCGGCCTTGCCGGCGGTCATGACGATCTTGTCGGCGTTCACGATGATCACGTGGTCGCCGGTGTCGATGTGCGGCGTGTAGGTCGGCTTGTGCTTGCCGCGCAGGATGCGGGCGACCTCGGTGCAGAGACGACCGAGGACGAGGCCTTCCGCGTCGACGACGTGCCAGGCACGTTGGATCTCACTTGCTTTGGGGGTGTACGTAGGCATGCCGCAATCAATCTGTCGAGAGTCGAAGAGTCAGGTATCCCGCATGGGGGAACCGTGAAATGATACGGCCGCAGACACCGCCCTCCAACCCGCGGGTTCGCGACGTCACGATCAATCGCGGTCCACTGGCGCCATCGCGATCACCTCACAGAGCCAGGCGTCGACACGTTCCGCCAGCGCTTCGGTCGAGAACTGCCCCTCGACATACTGTCGACACGCGAGGCGATCGATCGTGTCGATCCGAGCAACCGCCTCGGCCAGCGCGTCGATGTCATC